>Ga0268261_10000004_pt1 | contig 238978 bp, 243 predicted proteins | sample TergutNc150P1_FD_190353 | JGI IMG/M metagenome (GOLD analysis project Ga0268261, IMG submission 190353) | Nasutitermes corniger P1 segment gut microbial community from laboratory colony in Florida, USA - Nc150 P1 (SPAdes) (version 2) | ecosystem: Host-associated > Arthropoda: Insects >... | reverse complement strand
TCCTGAGCCAGGATCAAACTCTCATTAATAAAAGTTAGATGACTGTTGCCAGTCGCTCATTTTTGTTTTGTCTTTTGACTTATTTTACGCTAGCTATTGCTATTGTAAATGTTTTAAGTTGTTATCTAATTAAAAATCAGATAACGCCCTGCACATTTGGTTTGTTTACTTTGTTCAGTTTTCAAAGGGCTAAATCGTTGGCTTGAGCTGTTATTTATCTGTCGCTCTCGTCAACTTTTATATCTTACCACCGACATTAGTGAATGTCAATAACTTTTTGAAAGTTTTTCTAAAAGTTTTTCGCGGTAATTTTTTTATGTCTCAATCGACAAAGAATAATATATCAATATTGAGAATAATATGCAAGTATTTTTTGCTCTTTTTTTGATTTTTTTTCAAAGCAATTAAAAAGACCGAAAACGAGTGGGTTTTCGGCCTTAATATTCTTTTATTCTACTTTTTTTCCAGTGGTATCCTTACAAAGAGGTAGGGTAATTATAAATGTTGTACCTACATCTACTTCACTTTGGATTTCGACTTTGCCTTTATATGCCTCTATCAGCTTATTAGCAATAGGCAGTCCTAAGCCGTTTCCGCCGGTTGAGCGTACTCTGGACTTGTCAATACGATAGAATCGCTGGAAAAGTTTTGGTAGATGTTCTTCGCCAATCCCTTCGCCGTAATCTTTTATTGAGAAGATAAAGGTGTTTTCTGTTGCACGTATGGTTACATCGACTTCGTACTTATCTGTGGAATACTTGATGGCATTATCAAGAAGGATAATCACTACTTGCTCCAGATGATTGCGGTAGATTTGCACAATCTTTTCTTCCTCTAGCTCATCGTGCAGACGAATGTCAAAGTCTGGGTAAAGCAGTTGGAAGTTACTGACTACCTGATGAATTACCTCGCGTCCTTTGGTTGGTTTCTTCAATAGATTGGCATCAATATTTCCGGCGCGTGTCAAATCAAGCATTTCTTGAATGAGGGATTTCATACGCTTAATCTCTGCTAAGGAAGCATTCAGACCTTCATCAAGGACTTCTGGTTTGTTCTTGCCCCAGCGGTTAAGCATGGATAAATGCCCTTCGATAATTGCCACAGGTGTGCGCAATTCATGGGAAACATCACTTACAAACTCTTCCTGACGCTCTGAATAATCCCAAACCCGTCCCATCATTTCATTAAAGATTTCCGATAGATCTTCTAGCTCGTCACCTGTATGGAAATTCCTCATTTCAATGTGTTTGGTTGGGTCTTTGCGGATTTTCAGCATAACATCTCGCAAACTGCCGATAGGTTTCAAGAAATAGCGTGCCAACAGATACCCTAAGATACTGCTGACAATTAGTGAAACAACCTCTAAAATCAAGAGAGTAACTAAAAGCTGCTCGCGAATATCATAGAAATTATCCAACTGATAAACTGCCTGAACGTAACCAATCGTTTCTCCGGTATTTTTGCTGACAATTTCGCGTACCATTAAAAAGCTCATTTTTTCATCTACTAGGGCGATATTGGCCGTTTGATTGCCTGCATAAACCAAATCAGTCGCTCGATTGCGAGTAGATACAATCAGGTCTTGCTCGTTATTAAAGATGTAAATGCTCAAACTCGGCTGACTAAGTTCACTTAAAAAGAAGTTTACGTGAAAGAAGATGCTTTCGTTTAAGTCTGATTCCTCATTGTCTGGTATTTGCTGCAGTCTTCTTATTGTTGTTAAAGTCGTCAAGTTTTCATCAGAGGCGCTCAGCCTGCTTTCAATTTCGTAAACAGCCCGTTCCATTGTTGCGCGTTCTTTATTGACAATCAGATTGACCGAGCTTTTGTAGGTAATAACAGCAAAAATCGTAAAGACAACAAATATAAACAAACTTGAGGCAAAAGCCCACTTTATTGTTAAAGATGGGCCTTTGATATATTGATTTTGTCGAAAGAGTTTTTTCATTATTGACGCATTACATAACCAGTACCGCGAACAGTCTGGATATAGCTTTCCTCTCCTGGAACGTCAATTTTGTTACGCAAGTAACGGATATATACATCCACTACGTTGGTTTCTACTTCAGACTCATATCCCCAAACCTTTTGTAAAAGAACATCACGAGCTAATACCACATTGATGTTTTCCATTAATGTAAGTAAAAGTTCGTATTCACGTTTGGTAAGTTCAACGATTTCGTTGTCGCGGCGCACGACGCGGTTTTCTTTTTCGATTACTAGGTCGCGGTAAGATAGAGTTGTTTGTTTGGTTACGTTCTTGTCGCTTTCGATATCAATTCGGCGTAATAATGAGCGTAAGCGTGCCAATAATTCTTCGATAGCAAATGGTTTGATGATGTAGTCATCTGCCCCGTGGTCCAATCCTGATACGCGGTCAATAACTGAATCGCGAGCGGTCATCATGATAATTGGCGTGTTTTTCACAGAGCGGATACGGCGAGCTACTTCCAGACCATTTAGCTCAGGAAGCATCAAGTCAAGCAAAATTGCATCCCAATCGTCATGTTCTAAGGCAGCATCCAAACCTGTACGTCCATTGTAATGGACCTCAGTTTCATAGCCTTCGTGTTTCAATTCAAGTTCTACGAAAAGTGCTAAGTTCTTTTCGTCTTCAATAATTAAAATCTTGCTCATTTTTTCGACCTCCTATTTGTCTTCACTATACCAATCATAGTGGAAGATACCTTCTTTGTCTGTACGGTTATACGTGTGCGCTCCAAAATAGTCGCGTTGAGCCTGGATAATGTTTGCTGGCAAACGTTCTGAGCGGTAAGAGTCGTAGTAGCTAATGGCACTTGAGAATGTTGGAACTGGAATCCCAGAAGCAACAGCAAGTGCGACGACTTCACGCACAGCGTTTTGGTAATCTTTTGTGACATTGACAAAATACTCGTCCAAAAGCAAGTTTTCTAAGTCAGGATTGGTAACATAAGCGTCCGTAATCTTTTGCAAGAATTGAGCACGGATGATACATCCTTCACGCCAGATTTTTGCAATTTCGCCATAAGGCAAGTCCCAGTCAGCTTCTTTTGATTGCTGACGCATTTGAGCAAAGCCTTGAGCGTAACTCATTATTTTTGAGAAGTAGAGTGCTTGACGGATTTTTTCGACTAACTCTGCCTTGTCACCTGTAAATGCTGTTGGAGTTGGCCCTGATAGGATTTTACTTGCTTTGACACGTTCTTCCTTGTAAGCAGAAATGAAACGGGCAAATACAGATTCTGTAATCAATGGAAGTGGAACACCCAAATCTAATGCAGATTGGCTGGTCCATTTACCAGTACCCTTGTTACCTGCCTCGTCCATGATGTAATCAACGATTGGTCCATCTTGACCTTCGTCGTCTTTTCTAGTCAGGATATCGGCTGTAATCTCAATCAAATAGCTATCAAGCTCGCCCTTGTTCCAGTCGGCAAAAATCGCTGCGACTTCTTCTACTGATAAACCAAGTACACGAGTTAATAAATCAAAACTCTCCGCAATCAGCTGCATATCGCCATATTCGATACCGTTATGCACCATTTTTACATAATGTCCTGCACCGTTTGGTCCGATGTAAGTCACACATGGAGTGCCGTCTTCAGCTTTAGCTGCGATTTGCTCAAAGACGTCTTTGATTAAATCGTATGCCTCTTTTTGTCCTCCCGGCATGATTGATGGACCTTCTAAAGCCCCTTTTTCCCCACCTGAAACACCTGTTCCGATGAAGTTAATGCCTGATGCGTCTAGTTCTTTGTTACGACGAATGGTGTCAGGGAAGTGCGTGTTCCCACCATCAATCAAGATATCGCCCTCATCCAAGTGCGGTAAAAGTGATTGAATGGTTGCATCAGTCGCAGCTCCTGCTTTGACCATGAGCATGATACGGCGTGGTTTTTCGATTGCCGCAACAAACTCCTCGATTGTGCGTGTTGCTACGAAGTTCTTATCGGGATGTTCCGCCACTACTTCTTCCATTACGGAAGCTGTACGGTTGAACACAGCGACTGTATAGCCGCGGCTTTCGATGTTTAGAGCCAAGTTCTTTCCCATAACCGCCATGCCGACTACACCAAAATTTGCTTTTGTCATGAATTCTTTATTCCTCCATTATTATGGTATAAAACAATTCTAAGTAAATGATTTTTCACACTACTCATCTCGTGTATTATAATACAACTTTTCTCATAATTAAATGAATAACCTTATTTTTCTCATTTTTTTTGGTTTTCTGAGGAATTTATCATAAACTGCCTTTTTTGAATAGAAAAAACCCTCAGGCTCCATGGTTAGCCTGAGAGTTTATTTATCCTTCTTACAAAAGGAATTATGCTTGTTCTACAACTGTTTTACCGTCGTATTGTCCGCAAGCTGGACATACATGGTGAGATTTACGCAATTCACCACAGTTTGGGCAAGCGCTAAGACCTGCTCCTGCTAATTTATAGTGTGTACGACGTTTTGCTTTTTTCGCTTTTGATGTGCGACGTGCTGGTACTGCCATGTGCTAGTGCACCTCCTTTTAAAACTCTCCAATAAAATCTTGGGAATATTTCCAACCTTGCTTATTCGTTGTTTTCTTCTTGTTCAAGAAGTTTTTTCAACTCAGCAAGACGAGGATCAATACTTAATTCGTCATCATCTTCTAAGAGTTCTTTTTCGTACTCTTCTTCTGAGATGACTTTCCAAAATGAACCTTCTGGCAATTCATCTGCTTCTTCGCCCTCAGCTAGTACGCGTAGGGGAATTTCAAGCAAGATGTTGTCTGCAACAGATTCATCAAGGGAGATTGTATTTGCTTCGACGATAAGAATTTCGTCCATGCCTTCTTCTTTTTGATTGAGTGCAAATGTTTCAGGTGTTTGAAAGACCTCATCTACATCAATCGAAAGAGTTAGTGGCACAGGCTCAAGTGTCCGAGCACTCGGTAGCGTAATCGTATAGCGCATATTGTAATGCAGGATATACTCTTTGGCTGTAATGCTCATCAGACCCTTAACCACTACAGGCGACAAATCAAGGATTTCCTTGCTTCTTGCCATGAGTGCTTCTCTTAAGTCTAGGCTTGTATCGATGGATACTCCTATGTCTTTTTTCTTGTTTAATTCTTGCAAAGACCATTTCATGCGAGTTCCTCCCAACGACTTATATATTTTATATGCCGTATTGTCTTTTGTCAATGAAAATTTACTTTATTCGATAATTTATTAAGGTGTGATACCTTTTGAGGCGAACATATCGTAGTATGCATCCATGATTTGGTTGACCATTTGCATATGGTAAGTGGCGAAATGGCCTTCTTCCCAGTTCAAATCTCTAAATGTTAAACCAATCGCGACTGTAGGATTGTTGTATGGTGCATAAGCTGCTACGTTTGAGTTTACTAGGTTGTGCAGTTGTCCGTTTATGAAAACTGGATGTTCGGCAGTACCAGTCTTAGCAGCCATATCCATGCGGGAATTTCTAAGGGTTGTACCTGTCGCGCCATCATTGACATTGCCATGAACTACCTGATAGAAACCTTGTTGGATTAAACTCATTGCATCTGCACTGATTGGTATATTATCCACAACATTTGAGCCGATAGATTTAATCAGTTCTCCTAAACCACCATTTGCAGTTGTTTCAAAGATACCTTGCACCAAATGCGGTGCTACCCGTGTACCACCTGTTGCAACCGTTGAAGCATAACTTGCCAATTGTAAAGTAGTATAGGTATCAAACTGTCCAAAAGATAAGTCAAGCAAAAGACCCATGATTTCTGGATTATCAAAGTCTTTTCGTATTTCACCAATGCCTTCAGTAGGCAAGTCTATCCCTGTTTTCACTCCTAAACCAAATTGCCCAAATGCATTCCGAAGTTCTTCGAATACTTTGACACGCTCACTCCAGTTCAAGACCATGTTTGGCGAATAAGTCTGTCCTAACATACGAATAGCCAACTGCATCATGTAACTGTTAGAAGAACGATAAAGTGCAGAAACAACGTTCAAGGCTGCATTACGACTACCATCTGTATTAAAGATGGAGGTTTTAGTCACTCCACCTTGTAGCACAATCGGTTGGTCAATAATCGTATTGTCTTGCGGAGTAATCACGCCTGCCTCAAAGCCGGCAGCAATTGTTGCAGCTTTGATAGTAGAACCCGGAACAATCAATCTATTTATTGGTTGCAAAGCATCAGTCCAGATTTGATTGGTTTCAGGGTCGCGAGTCAGTCCAAAAACTGCCAAAACCGCTCCTGTATTAGGGTTCATAACAACCACATCTACACCGGTAGAAAAAGTTGCCGCATTAGCATTCATTGCATTTTGGAAACCGTCACGAATAATTTGCTCCACACGATTTTGGAAATCCATATTAATTGTCAGTTTGATACTATCCCCTTGACGTCCCTGTTCTTGAACAGTTTCATCAAGGATATTTCCGTTATTATCCACATGAAGTTGCGTAATTGTCGGTGCCCCCTGAAGAACAGTTTCGTATTGCTGTTCTAGTTGCCCGACACCGACACGGTCATTAGGTGCATAACCTTTAGCCAAAAGCTCATCTCTACGCTCTGGTGGATCAGCTGGAATTCCCTGTTGCGTTGTAGTTACTGTTCCAATTAAAGTGGAAATTGTATTGTTAATATCAACCTTTCGGCTCCAGTCCGTCCCTGTTGAAATACCAAAAAGCTGTCCTTCATTGGCACCGATTGTCGCTACATCGTCTGTTGAAATATCATTGCTGGTAATCATCACTGTCTCAAAGGCTGATGCACCATTCATGCGGTTAAAAACGAAAGCTGCTGCTAGCGTTTGCGGGTCAAAGTCAATTTCTTCTTCGGTTACGTTATCCACTGCTGCTTGATAAATCTCGCTTTCAGGTTTTTGCGAGCCATCTTCATTAAGTTTGTCAAAGTCACTTAAACGAGCATAAACCATTTGGTAATTCGCAGGGTCTGCTAGGAAGAAGTCTCTTCTCGCTCTATCCGTCACGTTTTCAGGTGTGATATTAACCAACTCCACTAGACGAATAGCCGCTTGTCGCATTTGTTCCGCAGAGGTGTTGCCATCACGCGTAAAAACAACAGATGGTTTCAATACATTGGTGACAATCGGTTTGCCTTGTGCATCAAACATTTGTCCGCGCAAAGAAGGAATACGGGTTGTTGTATTTCGTGTCAACGAGGTCTGTGCTGCATAAAACTCGCTGTTCATCAGCTGCATATAGCCTAACCTTGCAATCAATGCGACAAAGGCTAGGAAGATGAATAGGAAAAGTATGTTCAAGCGCAGTGGAATCTGGTTGGATTGAGTTGGCTCTCTTCTTTCTCCTTCTGCACCTTTTTGCGAATCACGCAGGGATTTTCTTATATTAAATTTTTTCATGATTTCCTCACTTATAATAATCTTCGGTTTATTATAGCAAAAATCCTACAAGAAAAAAGCGACAAGGCTAAAAACTTTGTCGCTTTTTAATAATCTATACTCTTGAGTAGTTATTCACTTCCATAATCAACTGCTCGATAAAATCAGCTTGTGGTAAAACATTTGTTTCCTTAGAGCCGTATTTACGAACATTGACCGTCTTATCCGCCAATTCCTTGTCCCCGATAACGATTTGGTAAGGAATTTTTTGAGTTTGGCTTTCGCGTATTTTGTAGCCCATTTTTTCATTGCGGCTATCTACATTTACGCGGAAACCTTTGGCTTTAAGCTGAGTTGACAGCTCGTAAGCTGCGTCTGAATGCAAGTCAAGGTTGACTGGAATGATAGTCGCTTGAACAGGCGCCAACCACAATGGGAAAGCTCCTTTATGCACTTCAATCAAGTGTGCCACAAAACGCTCCATGGTTGATACAATCCCACGGTGAATCATGACAGGACGGTGTCTATCTTCGCCGTCTTCGCCAACATAAGTCAAATCAAAACGCTCTGGTAGCAAGAAGTCCAACTGAATTGTTGAAAGTGTTTCTTCATTACCAAGAGCAGTTTTTACCTGAACATCTAGCTTAGGACCGTAAAAGGCAGCTTCGCCTTCTGCTTCAAAGTAGTCTAAACCAAGCTCATCCATCGCTGCTTTTAGCATGGTCTGAGCATTTTCCCACATAGCATCATCATCAAAATACTTGTGTGTATCTTTCGGGTCGCGATAGCTTAGACGCAGACGGTAATCATCAATGTTGAAATCACGGTAAACATCAGTCATCAAAGTGATGGTACGGATAAATTCTTCTTTGATTTGGTCTGGGCGAACGAAAATATGACCGTCATTCAAGGTCATTTCACGCACACGCGAAAGTCCGCTTAAGGCACCTGATTTTTCATAGCGGTGCATCATGCCAAGCTCGGCAATACGGATTGGCAGATCGCGGTAAGAGCGGATTTGATTTTTATAGACTTGTGTATGGTGCGGGCAGTTCATTGGACGAAGAACTAACTGCTCACCATCGCCCATATCCATCGGTGGAAACATATCTTCATGATAATGGTCCCAGTGTCCGCTAGTCTTATACAAGCCAACATCTGCCATAATCGGTGTGTAAACATGGTCATAACCACGCTCAAGCTCACGGTCAACGATATAACGCTCAATCACACGACGGATTGTCGCTCCATTAGGCAACCAGAAAGGCAGTCCTGAGCCGACTTCTTGGGAAACCATGAATAAATCAAGTTCTTTACCAATCTTGCGGTGGTCGCGCTCTTTGGCTTCTTCACGCATTTGGATGTAGGCTTTGAGGTCTTTTTTATCAAACCATGCAGTACCATAAACACGCTGCATCATCTTGTTGTCTGAGTTCCCTCTCCAATATGCACCTGCTACATTAAGAAGTTTGAAGACTTGGATGCGACCTGTTGATGGTACGTGTGGACCGCGGCAAAGGTCAGTAAATTCGCCTTGTGAATATGCAGTAATCAACTCGTCTTCTGGCAGTTCGTTGATAAGCTCTACTTTATAAGGGTCATCGCCAAACATCTTGAGTGCTTCTTCTTTTGAGATTTCGTGGCGGACTGCTGGATGATTTTCTTTGACGATTTTCATCATTTCTTCTTCGATACGTGGCAGGTCTTCTTCTGGGACTTGTCCTGCTTCGTTGTCAGTGTCGTAGTAGAAGCCATTTTCGATAGCTGGGCCGACACCAAGATGAATGTTTGGATAAATGCGTTTCATGGCTTGAGCCATCAAATGCGCTGCCGAATGGCGTAAAATCCCTAGTGCTTCTTCGTGGTCTGGGCTGATGATTTCTAGTTTGCCGTCTTCGTTTAGCGCTCTATCCATATCGAGTAAAGCGTCATTGAATTTGCCAGCTAGAGCTTTTTTTGCCAAACCGGGCGAGATTGAGTGTGCGACATCATAAATAGAAATACCTGCTTCAAACTGTTTTACCGCACCATCTGGGAAAGTAATGTTGATTTGTGACATAATTTTTTCTCCTTAATTCGTAATTTTGATGAACAAAAAAGTCCTAAACGCATTCAAAAAAATACGTTTAGGACGAAAGTTCGTGGTTCCACCTAAGTTTAAGGCTTAAAAAGCCTACTCATTTTAGCATAACGCTGCTTGTGCGCCTTGGGTTGCGACACCCAAAGTGAAAGAAAGTGGTCATTTCAAACTTGAACCTGCCAAACTTACAGCAACTGTTTGGCTCTCTTTGAAGTCTTCATTTAAACGTTGTCTTTCTTGTTCATCAACTCTATTCACTATTAAAACATAAATTGACAGACAATTTCAAGTTTTTTGCTGATTTTCTTTTAAAAATTCGCCACATTTTCATCATAGAGCAAAAGTGTCTGCACTTCGCTGGTCAAATCTAGGTACTGAACGTGCACATCACTTGGTACTTTCACGCGCCCCGGTGCGAAATTCAAAATAGCTTTCACTCCTGCATCGACCACAATATCAATGGCAGCTTGTGCATAGTTACTCGGTACAGTTGAGATCACTAGTGCAATATCATTTGCCTGTGCGATTTTTTTGAAGTCCTGAATGTCATCAACCATCATGCCTTCCATTTCCTGACCGATTAGTTCAGGATTGATATCAAAGGCACAAGTAATATTGAGATTGTCATCGCGTCTAAAATTGTTCTTAATCAAGGCGTGACCCAGATTGCCGCAGCCGATAATTGCGATATTTTTCGGCTGTTCCACTCTTAGAAATTCACTAAAACGCTCAATTAAATAGCCGACTTCATAGCCGTAACCACTTCTGCCTAGCTCACCAATATATGAAAAATCTCGGCGGATGGTCGCGGATGGCACTTGCGTAATTTCGCTAAAATTGTGGGACTTAATCCGCAAAATACCATCATTTTGTAGCATTTTTAAATATCTCAGGTACAGGGGCAAGCGTTTTGCTGTCGCTTTTGGTAAAACTTTTTCTTCAATTCCTATTGTCATGTTTTCATCTCTCATTTCGTTTATAACTTCACAAAATATATTTTAGCATATTTATTCACAAATATTCAATAGCTTAGATAAAGTTTTCACAAAAATATTTTTATACTTGAGATTTGGGCTCATTTTGAAGAAAAAATCCCCAAACCTCAAGTTTCCTTGGAGTCTGGGGATAAAAATCATTGATTATTCACCAACGTATTGCTTCACTAAGCTTACTACTTCTTGCATAGTTTCTGCGTCGTTAAGTGCTTTTTCAGCAAGTTCTTGCATTTGTGCTGTGTCTAATTTCTTCATCAAGCTACGTGTTTTCAAGATTGATGTTGCAGACATTGAGAACTCATCCAAGCCCATACCTACCAACAACGGTACAGCCATTTGGTCGCCCGCCATTTCACCACACATACCAGCCCATTTACCCTCTGCGTGCGCTGCTTTGATAACATTGTTAATCAAACGCAAGATAGATGGGTTGTATGGTTGATACAAGTAAGAAACTTGTTCGTTCATACGGTCAGCTGCCATTGTGTATTGGATAAGGTCGTTGGTTCCGATTGAGAAGAAATCAACGTGTTTAGCAAATTTGTCAGCAATCATTGCTGCTGCTGGGATTTCAATCATGATACCTACTTGGATATCATCAGCAACTGAAACGCCTTCGGCAATAAGACTTGCTTTTTCTTCGTCATAGATAGCTTTCGCTTTCTTGAATTCGCTAACCAAGGCTACCATTGGGAACATGATACGCAATTTGCCGTGAATAGAAGCACGCAATAAGGCACGCAACTGTGTACGGAACATTGCTTTTCCGCCTTCTGAGATAGAAATACGCAAAGCACGGTAGCCCAAGAATGGGTTCATTTCGTGAGGTAGGTCAAAGTAAGGTAGTTCCTTGTCGCCGCCGATATCCATCGTACGAACAACAACTGGCTTGCCTTTCATACCTTCAAGCACTGCCTTGTAAGCTTCATACTGCTCATCTTCTGTTGGGAAGTCTTGGCTTTCCATATAAAGAAACTCAGTACGGTACAAACCAACAGCTTCTCCGCCGTTATTGATAACACCTTCAACATCTTTTGGTGTACCAATGTTTGCAGCTAATTCAAAATGCTTGCCGTCTGCTGTAACAGTCGCAGCATCTTTCAATAATTCCCATTCTGCCTTTTGAGCCGCGTAAGCATCACCTGCAGCGGTAACTTCAGCGATTTGCTCGTCAGATGGGTGGATGTAGGCAACGCCTGAAATACCATTTGCCGCAATCAAATCGCCATCTTTGACTAAATCTGTTACGTTGTTTGTACCAACGATTGCAGGAATTTCCAAAGAACGCGCCATAATTGCAGAGTGGCTAGTACGTCCGCCAATATTAGTGATAAATGCTTTAACAAACTCACGGTTCAGCTGAGCTGTGTCAGATGGCGTAAGGTCATGAGCAATCACGATAACTTCTTCGTTAATCATAGAAGGGTTTGGCAATTTCACACCTAAAAGGTGGCTCATTACACGCTTAGTCACGTCGCGGATATCCGCAGCACGCTCTTGCATATAAGGATTGTCTTCCATACCTTCAAAAATAGAGATGAACATATCAGTAACATCTTTCAATGCACTTTCAGCGTTCACTTTGTTCATTTCAATAGAGTCTTTGATTTGACCAGTCATTTCTGGGTCAGATAAAACCATTAAGTGAGCATCAAAAACTTGTGCTTCTTCTTCACCTAAGCTTACGGCTGCTTTGTCGCGGATAGCTTGAAGCTCGCCCTTAGATGTTGCTAATGCAGCATCCAAGCGAGCTTTTTCGCCGTCCGTATCTTCAACGGTTGTCTTTTCAAATGAAAGATCTGGCTGAACAAGCAGATAAGCTTTAGCAATAGCAACACCGTCTGATGCAGCAATTCCTTTAAGCATTTCTGTCATATTCTTATGCCAATCCTTCCTTCGCCATAGTTTCAACGATTGCTTCCATAGCTTCCGCTTCGTCAGCTCCGTCAACAGTGATAGTAACATCAGCACCTTGGCCAACACCTAAAGACATAACGCCCATGATTGATTTAAGGTTCACGTTTTTGCCTTTGTAGTCCAAAGTAATGTCAGAGTTGAATTTTGAAGCTGTTTGAACCAATAATGTAGCTGGACGTGCGTGGATTCCAGTTTCTGCTACGATGTGAAAGTCTTTTGAAGTTGCCATAATAAGTCTTGCTCCTTTTTATTGAAAGATATTTGAGGGCTTTTTTGATGAGTTTGTGCTAAGTTGCACACGCTTTCTCAATTAAACCCTTTCGACATTAAATAATATCAGAAAAGAGCTATCTATTCAAGCAAGATTTCTCGACTTTGTGTAGATTTACTCAATTCTCTACATTTTTTAATTTTTGCTCACTTTGAGCTGGTTGTGTTTTTGTTATTTGAGGGCTATAATTGATCATATTAATGATGAAGAGGCACATATATGAATGGGTTTAATGTAAGTATTTTAGCAAGTGGTTCGACTGGCAACTGTTTGTATCTGGAAACACCACAAAAGAAATTCCTAGTTGACGCTGGTTTTTCAGGAAAAAAAATTGAAAGTCTGCTAGCAGAAATTGACCGTGAGGCAAAGGATATTGATGCCTTGTTTGTGACACATGAGCATTCTGACCACATTCAAGGTGTAGGTGTTCTGGCTAGGCGTTATGGAATTGATATTTACGCGAATGAGAAGACTTGGCAAGCAATGGAAAAAACGCTTGGCAATATTCCTTTAGAGCAAAAGCATATTTTTGATAGAGGAAGTGTCCAAACCATTGGCGATATTGATATTGAGAGCTTTGGTGTGTCACATGACGCGGCTGACCCGCAGTTTTATGTTTTTCATAAGGACAATAAAAAGTTTGTTATGCTGACGGATACAGGCTATGTGAGTGATAGAATGCGTGGGATTATTCGCGATGCGGATTGTTATTTAATGGAGAGCAATCACGATTTGGAAATGTTGCGCATGGGCTCATATCCATGGTCTTTGAAACAGCGGATTTTGGGCGACGAGGGACATTTGTCTAATGAAGATGGTGCTTTGGTTATGACGGATATTCTTGGAGATAAAACTAAACGCATTTATCTCGGGCATCTTTCGCGTGAGAATAACATCAAGGAATTGGCTCACATGACCATGAAAACAACGCTTATGCAGCATGATTTTGGGGTCAATGAGCAGTTTCGGATTTATGATACTTCGCATGAGCATGCTAGTGAATTGTTTTCTATCTAGTTACCAAAGGAGTGTAAGCAGTCTGTTTGCACTCCTTTTTCATCTAAAATCCTTCCAAAAAGCTACGGCTAAATGAATAGCCTAATTTCTCCATAATTTCAATCTTTGACAGCGAGGTTGTTTTTCTTAAATCTCTTGCCTGTTCCAGTTTTATTTTTCGATAATATTGCCCAAAAGTCATTTCTGCATTCTTATGGAAAAGTCGATTGATATGTGTGCAAGAAATCTGCAATTCATCAGACAATTCTTGTAACGTGTATTTTCTATGAAAATTTTTGTGTAATTTATCTATGATTATCAAAAATAAATTATCACAACTCGCTAGGAGAAAATCAATCCTCCTACTAATTTTCTGAAACTCCTTTTTTATCTCTTTTGCTGATAAAAATCCTTTTTCATCTTGAACCACTTCCTTTTTTGAAAGACAATACCCTCCATAAATAACCACTCCTAATTCTTCTTCTGAATAACAAAGAGTTTTAAGTGCATAGACCATCCCATCTTCGCTTACAGCTGTTATAAAACCAAATTCCTTGCATACTATTTGGGGTAAATGCTCAAGCTGTAAATCAATGTATCTTTTCCAATTTTTAATTGAAGTAATACGCTCTTCAAAGTCTGGTTGGATAAACTCAAAAATACATCTTTTTTCTTTTGTCATAATCCGAATGAATGGTACAAGTTGATTATTTGAAAAATACTTGGCAAGTTTTTTAAGTTGATATTCTCTATTTTGCATATTTATCCCCCACAATTTATTTCAATCCCCATGTTTAGAATAACATAAATAAACTTGATAAAAACTCAATGCTCAAAAATTGGTAGAAAAATCATAACGAATGTTCGTTTTCACCATGTTTCAATACTTGAGTAATTGATAGAATTTTATTCGTATCTTGGAATTATGCCCGTCTCCACCGTTCTTTTAAATGGGGATAGAGGGTTACTACAAGAGTACAATGTACTTTTCTTGTGTTTATTGGAGGAATACTGATGTTAGAAATTAAAGATTTATCTATAGTTTCAAGAAAAACTCTATTGAAGGATTTTTCCTATAGGTTTGAAGAAGGTAATATTTATGGTTTAGTAGCGATAAATGGTTCAGGAAAAACTACATTTTTTAGAGCAATCATGGACTTGATTACAAACAAATCCGGGAAAGTGTTCATCAATGACCAACCCCTTTATCAGAATAAGGAAAAAATCTTTTATTTTGAAGTTTCTGAATGGTTGGATAACCATTTATGTGCGATGGATTATTTGCTCTTTATCCAAAAGGAATGGACTTCCAACAAGGAAATTCAACCAATTATCAATTATTGGAACATGGAGGACTATATCTATCTTCCTGTCAAAAAATATTCACTTGGCATGAAACAACGATTGCTACTTGCTATGTATGAAGTAAGTGATGCAGATATTCTGCTTATGGATGAAAGCACAAATGGACTAGATGAAAACGCAAGGGCTGCTCTGTTTGGGGTATTAAGAAAGCTAGCAAATCAAAACAAAATAATCCTCTTATCTTCGCATTACAAAGAAGATATACTCAGAATATGTGACTATCTGCTTACAATAGAGGAGCAAGAAATGAGTGTGGAAAAACTATGAACTATGTAGGTTTTTTATTCAAAAAAATATATTCAAACAAGTTTTATCTATTTCCTTTTTTGCTTGTATTCCTAGCAATCATGGTTTGTTTATTCTTCAATTCTAGCAATAAAAGTCGATTCGATATCGTTCCTTGGAGGCAAATGAACTTAGAGAGTGCTGAAGAATTTGTTAAAAATGTAGAGGATAGGGGAGAAGATAACGAACTTCTAATACAAGCACGAGAAGCAGTCGCAATCAATCAAGAGATATTGGAGTATATTTCTAAAGAAAATTGGAAGCAAGCCTATTCTCTTATTATTCAGACCATTCCTCAAGAGAGTGATTCCCCTGATTATCCTCCTGAATATATCAATGCCATTGAGCAGGATAGATTGATGTATCAAGCTCTAGAAAAGCGGAATATCCCTTTTCAAGTAACCAATTTCCCGACTGAGTCAACGTTGTTTCTTGTATGGGTAGTTGAATATATCTTTCCAGTGTTATTGATGGTTGGATTGATTTTCTCTTTGACTCAATTATTTTCTGGTCTGTACTATCAGAAAATCAATACGGTTTCTTTATTGCCTAGAAGTGAAGGGAACATTTTATTCTACTCGTTTATTGGCGGATTTTTATTTAGTTTGTTAGCGTTCGCAGGTCTTTTATTTTTGAGTTTTACCATGTCCTCAATTTTATTCGGAAATGGAAGGCTTAATTATCCGATTTGGTCTTTTGACATAAATAGCAAAGAGCAGTATTTCCAAGACCTTTCCAAGCTATTACTGCCTAGCTTCCTCTTGCAGATACTCTCTTTTTCTTTTATTGTTCTTTTTGTTTATTTCGCAACTTATCTCTTAAAAGAAAAACTTCTTAGTTTGTTTTTCAGTTTATTTTTGTTAATTGGTTCTTTACTTGTTGTAGATTTTATTGGTCCTTTGCGAAACATTGCTCACCTTCTTCCAACAACTTATTTTAAGAGCGTTACTGTCGTAACAGGGAGAATGGCTGATAACTTGAAAAACTATAAGATTTCCTTTCAAAATGGATGGATAGTTTTAACCACATCTTGTTTATTGCTAGTTTTGAGTGTTCTTCTTACGCAAAAAAAATTTGCAAAACTTGCTAGTAAATAGGTTTAATAAAAACGATAGGAAGTACATTTGTACTATTTCTATCGTTTTTCGATTTTCTATTTCCTATATAACAACTCTCGCGCGTGCTCCAATGCCAATCCTGTAATTTCCTCACCCGAAAGCATCCGCGCTACTTCTTTTACACGGTCAATTTCTTCTAGCTGAGTGACATTGGTTTGCGTTCTGCCGTTCACGACTTCTTTTTCAATCAGATATTGATAATCGCCACCTGCGGCGACTTGTGGCAAGTGTGTGATACACAAGACTTGAGAATTGGTCGAAATCTTATGGATTTTGTCCGCAATCGCCTGTGCCACTCGACCAGAAACGCCTGTATCCACTTCATCAAAGACGATACTGGTAATGCCTGCACTTTTAGCGAAAATGGTTTTCAAAGCTAGCATTACTCGGCTCATTTCTCCACCGGATGCGACTTTTACTAGAGGTTTTAAAGGTTCTCCCGGATTAGAGCTTAGATAGAATTCGCAGGTTTCGATGCCTTCTGGTGCCAAATGAAACTTCTCGTATTCGGTAAAGCGGACATCAAACTGTGTTTTTTCCATGTATAAGCCTTTTAACTCGTTTTGAATTTCTTTGATTAACTCTTTGGCGAAGGCTTGTCGCATTTGACGAAGTTGTTCGCCGTTTTTCCATGCTTCTTTTCTTAGCTCTTTGGTTTTGGCTTCGATGTCTTCCAGACTTTCGCCTTGTTCTTGGCTTTCTGCTAGTTCTTCGGAGATTTCTTGATAATACTCCAGAATATCCGCAATGGTTTCGCCGTATTTGCGTTTGAGCTGCGTGATTAGCTCAAGCCGCGTTTCAATTTCGTCTAGGCGGTCTTCGTCCATATCCATCAAATCGCGCTGGCGGTCAATGCTAGTTGCTGCTTCTTGCAGAATGTCAAAAGCACTCGTGATAGTTTCTAAAATCGCTGCATATTCGCGGTCCAGATTTTCGATGTTTTCCATTGATTGCATGGCAAAGCCAATTCTATCAAGGCTGGAATCATTTTCGCTAGAAAGCGCCTCGTAGGCAGCAGAGAGGTTTTCTGAAACCTTTTGGAAGTTTGCTAGGCGATTTCTTTCTTCTTGCAATAACTCTTCTTCGCCGATTGTCAGATTTGCTTCTTCGATTTCGTTGACCTGAAAGGCTAGCATATCAATGCGTTGGGCAAATTCCTTTTCGTTTTTCAGGCGTTTTTTATAGATAGAAAGAGATTTTTGGAAGTTTTTGTAGCTTGCTTCATAGATTTCTCGAACTTCTTTTAGCTCAATTCCGCCAAATTCATCCAGCATGGATAGGTGTTTATCGGCATTCATTAGCTCTTGATGTTCATTTTGTCCGTGAATATCCACTAGATATTCACCAATTTGGCGTAGGACATTGGTATTGACCATGCGTCCATTCACTCGGCAGACATTTTTCCCTGAAATCAGCAAATCTCTTTGTAGTAAAAGACTGTCATCATCTGTTTCAATCCCAAAATCTTCCAAAAGAGCATTCAGAGCTGTCGCATTTGGTTTGGTAAACAAGCCCTCCAAAACCGCCTTATTTGCTCCCTGCCTGATGAAATCCGTTGACCCGCGACCGCCAGTTAATAAACCAACTGCGTCGATAATGATAGATTTTCCGGCACCAGTTTCCCCAGTCAGTACCGTCATTCCCTCATGAAAACTCAAGGTCAACTGCGGAATAATCGCAAAATTTTGAATAGATAACTCTTGCAACACAGGCTATTCCTCCCCTTTTTTCTCAAATTTTTCTTTATAATTGCTGGCAAAATCCTTGTTCTCAAAAATCATCAGCAAGCCATCGTCGTCTGTAATCATGGCGAAAATTCCCGGGGGATTTCCTTCCATCAAAAAACGCTTGAGTGCCATCGCAGTTCCCGGTGTACTTTGGATATAAAGCTGATTATCAAGGTGTTTTATTTGAACAACCGAGCGTGCGAAATGGCGAATAAAGGTTTCTGAGCGCTCACCCGTATTCTCCTGACGTGCTGCATAGCGAAAGCCACCTGAATTGTTGGCAACTTTTATCAGTCCAAGCTCAGAAATATCACGGGAAATCGTCGCCTGCGTGACTTCAATATTGCGTGCTCTTAGCTTTTCGACAAATTCTTCTTGTTTGGTAATCTCAACCTCCTTGATTAAATCAAGCAAAAGCTGATGTCTGTCCTTCTTCCTCATACTTCTTCTCCCTGTTTATACCAGTGTTTCATGCGCTTTTTCTACTACTTCATCAATAGAAATATCTGCTGAAGTGCCACCTTTTTTCAGGTAGGCTAAAAACTCGATATTGCCTGCACCACCTGTAATTGGCGAAAAATCCAGCCCTTGCACAGAAAAACCTAAATCAAGTGCCATCGCCAAAGTCTTCTCCACAACAGCTTTATGGACTTTTTTATCTCTGATAATGCCGTTTTTTCCAACATTTTCCTTGCCCGCCTCAAATTGCGGTTTAATCAAAGCCATAACATCTCCGCCGTCCAGCAAAATATCAAAAAGCGGTGGTAATATTAAATTCAGCGAGATAAAACTCACATCAATAGTCGCAAAATCTGGCAGTCCTTCTAGGAAATCTTTGGGCTGAGCGTAACGGAAATTGGTCTGCTCCATAACAATCACACGCGGGTCATTGCGCAGTTTCCATGCTAATTGATTGGTTCCAACGTCTAAAGCGTAACTCAACTTTACCCCATTTTGCAGGCAAACATCAGTAAAACCGCCAGTTGATGCGCCAATATCCAGCACTGTTCTGCCAGTCACATCGATAGCAAATACTTTCAATGCCTTCGCAAGCTTAAGTCCACCGCGCGAAACATAAGGTAAAATCTCGCCCTTAATGCGAAATTGAGTATCTACGCTGACCTTTTCTCCCGGCTTGTCAAAACGCTGCCCGCTTTTTTCTTCGACCAATAAGCCTGCCATAATGGCGCGCTTTGCCTTTTCTCGTGTTTCAAACAGTCCAGCTCTTGTGGCTAGGATATCGACTCTTTCTTTGTTCATGTCATTCCCCCAAGTTTTTACTTATGCTACTAGGCAAACTGCTCAAGCAAGCTTATTAAAGTTGAAAAATCTTTGTCAGAAAATTTGTTTCGTGCCTTTTCCAAAGCATTTCCAGCATTGGATACTTCCGCAGCCAAAGCTTTCTTTGCACCATCCAAACCTAGAATAGAAACATAAGTGCTCTTTTGACTTTCTTCGTCCTTACCAGCCGTCTTGCCTAACTCATCTGTCGTTGCTGTCACATCTAAAATATCATCTCGAATTTGAAAGGCTAATCCAATGCTGTCCGCAAATTCCAGCAGTTCAGGCGAGTTCACACCTCTTGCAATCAAGGGAGCCTCCACGCAATAACGGATTAATCCACCTGTTTTCTTATAGTGGATATTCTTCAATTCCTCAAGGTTCAACTGTGCTTTTTCGCCCTCAATATCCAGCACCTGACCAGCAACCATACCTTGTTTTCCAACGCCAGCTAGTTGTGCCAATCGTTTGATAAGCTCGATTTTTTGTGTGTTCTCCGCACTGAGTTCAAAAGACAAAGTCAGTAAAGCATCGCCTGCTAATATCGCCATCGCCTCGCCAAAAACGATATGATTGGTCGGCTTGCCACGGCGTAAATCATCATTATCCATCGCTGGTAAATCGTCGTGAATAAGCGAGTAAGTATGCACCATTTCAATCGCTGCAGCCAATTTGTAATCTTCCTCACTCAAGGGAGCGAAAATCTCAGCTGTTGCTAAAAAAAGCATAGGACGAAATCTTTTTCCGCCAGCCTCCAATGAGTAAAGCATGGCAGATTTCAACGTTTGCGCATCCACACGATTTTGCGTTTCTTTCATCAATACCTGCTCCAATTTCCCAAAATGCAGGCTTGTAAATTCCTTAAATGCTGCCATTGTTTTCATCCTCAAATGCGACTTCTTGGTTGTCTTTCATGATTTTCGCGATTTTTTCTTCGGCAGTGCTTAGGGCAACAGTCAGGTTTTTGGACAATTTCATGCCCTTTTCAAAGGTCTTCATCGCCTCATCTAGCGGTACATCGCCACGCTCAAGGGACGCCACCAATTCTTCCAATTCCAACAATTCTTCCTCAAAACTCTTAGTTTTCGGCATTTTTTTTGACCTCTCTTATTTTTGCTTGCACAAGTCCGTCGGCTAGATGAACGGTAATATCATCATTAACCACAACTTGTTCTACACTTTTTATCATTTTTTCTTCTTTGGTTGTATAGGAAAACCCGCGTGAAAGGATTTTCAAGGGCGAAAGTAAATCCAGAGCATCAATCATCGTCCGTGTTTTCGCCTTTGTTAAATCCATTTGCTTGTTCATTCGCTCAATCAAGTGAGTTTGTGCTGTAAGTGTTCTTACCTGCATTTTTTCGATACTTGTCAAAGGACTTAAAAACCTAAGTCGCTCGATGGTTTTATCTAATCTTTGACTAATTCCCTCATACATCCGCCAAGGTTGCTCAAAAATATAGGAACTTTGCACTCGGATTAATCTTTGTTTTTTCAAAGCCACATTATTAGAAAATGCTTTTATCAAGCGAGATTGCTGCAATCCTAGATTGTATAATTCCGCACTTAGCTCAGGTGTTGCTAACTCCGCTGCGGCTGTTGGTGTTGCTGCTCGGACATCTGCCACCATATCTGCCAAAGTCACATCTGTTTCATGACCGACTGACGAGATTATCGGCGTACGTGCCTCAAAGATTGCACGAACCACTTCTTCTTCATTAAAAGACCACAAGTCCTCAATCGAACCACCACCACGACCAATAATCATCACATCAAAATCCGCCAACTCCTCTGCTTTGCGGATATTTGCCACAATGGAACCAGCCGAGCCATTCCCCTGCACAATCGTTGGAAATAAAACTATCTGGGCGATAGGGTATCTACGTTTAACAGTCGTCATAATATCACGAATAACTGCCCCACTCGGACTGGTCAAAACTGCTATCCGCATAGGAAAACGCGGAAGCACTTGCTTCAAATTGGGATTGAACAGCCCTTCTTTGTATAATTTTTCTTGAAGTTGTCGAAATCGTTGATACAAAGCACCCACACCATCAGGCTCAATTTGCTCAATGATTATCTGGTAGCTGCCACTTTTTTCATAAACACTCACACGCCCAACAACCAGCACTTTCATACCTTCCTCAAGCTCAAAACCAACCATTTGAAAATCCCTTGCCCACATAGTCGCCTGAATAACCGCATTTTCATCTTTCAAAGAGAAATACTGATGAGTAGGTCGCTTGCGAAAATTGGATATCTCCCCAGTCAAAAAGACCTTTTCCATATAAGGATCACGGTCAAATTTGGCTTTTATGTAACGAGTTAAAGCACTCACACTAAGATATTGCTGTTCACTCATCTCTACTTCTCCTTTTTTCTGTTCATTTCTTCTATTATAGCACTTTGGATATGCGAATATACAAAAATACTGCATAAAAAGAGGCTACAGCCTTCTGTCGCAGCCTCTTTTTGTTTTGCTAAATTAAAAAGGCAATCCTTTTGTATAACGACCCATAGTCTTCTCATGCGCCTCTTCAACCTTAGCCAAAGCATCATTGACCGCAATCATTACCATATCATTCAACATTTCCACATCTTCTGGGTCAACGATTTGCTCATTAATCTCAATGTTCGTCATTTTACGTTCACCCGTAAACGTCGCCTTCACATAATCATTCGTCGAAACACCCTCAAACACCTGAGAATTCAAACCCTCTTGTGCTTCCATCATTTGCTTTTGCAGTTTTTGTGCCTGCTTCATCATTTGTTGCATATTACCCATTCCACGCATATACTTTACCTCTTTTCGTCTTTTTAATACCTAACTATTCTAGCATAAAAAGGTTTTTATTTGTGTAATATTTCCCCAAAAGCTACAATGAAAGAAAGACTAGATGAGGTGGAGAAAATGCAGCATGATTTGATTCTAAAAGGCGATTTTGAGCAAGTGGCATACATGGAAAACTACATGAAAAACAAGTTCAAATTTTTGGGTGTGCCAAAACCTGAGCGAGCAAAACAGACCAAAGATTTCTTAAAAGAAAGTACCAAACTCGATTCTGCAACTTTGTTTGGGTTAGTTTCCTACTATTATCATCTGGAGGAACGTGAGTATCATTATCTAGCGATTGATTTGATACAGAAGAACTACAAACGACTAACCAAAGACGAAATTCAAGCCTATATCCCCTTTGTCTCCAAGCATGCTTGGTGGGATAGTGTAGATGCTTGGCGCAAGGTATTTGAGGAGTGGCTATTGCTCTATCCAGAGAATTTGAAAGAATTTGCCAATCTCTTTTTAACCTCTGATGACTTCTGGCAAAGACGAGTAGGAATAAATCTACAACTTCATGCAAAGGAGAAAACCAATACGAAAATTTTGGAAAAGGCGATTTTGTTTGATCTGGAAACAGATGAGTTTTTCATCCAAAAGGCAATAGGCTGGTCCTTGCGAGAATACAGCAAAACCAATCCCGACTGGGTGGCAAAATTTATCAACAAACATACGAACTTGAGTAAATTAGCCATTCGTGAAGGAAGTAAGTATTTGAAATAGACAAAAAAAGAGCCGTCAACCGAAGTTGTCAGCTCTTTTTAAGTCGTGGTACTTTGTTTTCACAAAATAGTGCTTTCCTGCGTCCACTCATTACTCACACAGACACCTGCAATACGTGCAGTCGTATCGAAATACGGTGTGTCCCACTAAATCGAGATTTCATTCAATGAGTAAGAAAACTTACTCGAAATCTGCTCGACCCGTCGCATAGAGGGTATCATAACACGATTAGCCCTTGAGTGCAACCATAGCATTAGCTAAATCAGCAAATTCCTGCAAACTTAAGGTTTCCCCACGACGTTTTGGGTCGATATTTGCTAGTTCTAAAGATTTTTCATACCAAATCTTATCCGCATCTTCCTTACCAAAACTATGCAAAAGATTGTTCCACAAGGTCTTTCTGCGTAGTTCAAAGGCAGCTTTGGTCAAACGGAAAAAGAAATCTTCATCTGTTACTTGAACTGCTGGCTTGTCACGTTTGGTTAATAACAAAATGGCAGAATCCACATTTGGCTGGGGAACGAAAACAGTTTTTGGCACAATAAAAGCGAGTTTTGCCTCCATGGAATACTGAACCGCAATACTTAGCGAACCGTAAGCTTTAGTGCCGGGCTGCGCACTTATTCTATCCGCCACTTCTTTTTGCATCATGACTGTAAATGAAGCAATTTCTAAATCACTTGCCAAAAGGTGCATGAGAATAGGTGTTGTGATGTAATAGGGCAGATTTGCTACGACCTTGATAGGTAGATTTTCCTGAAAAATCTCACTGGTTGTTTTGACAATGTCCGCCTTTAAAATATCCTGATGGACTACATGAACATTGGGATAAGGGCTTAATGTGTCTTTTAGCACTGGAATGAGCCGGTCATCAATCTCAAAAGCGATAACTTCTTTGGCATTTCTGGCTAAATGCTCCGTCAAAGCACCAATCCCGGGACCGATTTCGATGACATTTGATTGCTGGTCTAAGCCTGCTGTTTCCACGATTTTTTTGAGAATATTAGGCTCGGTCAAAAAGTTCTGTCCTAGACTTTTCTTGAAAGAAAAGCCATGTTTTTTGAGGATTTCTCTGGTTCTTGAGGGTGTTGCGATGTCTTTATATTCATTCATGCGTGATTTTCTCCATGACTTCTGTAAATTCTTCCTTACTTATTCTAAACATTTTCAGGCGTTTTACCAGTTGTTTGCCATTGGTGTAGCCAATTCTTAATTCATCGCCAAGTTTTTCTCGCAGAGCTTTAGAGTTTTTTCCAGCTAGTAAACCATATTGCACCAAAAGTGTGCGTGGGATTTCTTCGTATTCGTCTTCTTCCTCAAAAGCTGTGACGACTTTTGATAAGGCAAGTAGTATCGCTTCATTACTAGCGTGCTCCACTCCCAGTGAAGTTCCCTTTGACTTAGAGCCGGGTCTGCCCTCGCGTCTGGATAAAAAGGCGTGTTTAGCATCTGGCACTTCTTCCATGATAATCTTGCGGATTTTCTCGCCATTAAAATCTGGGTCAGTGAAGACAATCACCCCGCGGACTTCTTGTGCGTGTTCAATTTGTCTGAGGATGTCATCATTGATTGCCGAGCCAATAGTTTCGATAGTGTCGGCATTGACCACTTCCTGAATGCGTTTGGTGTCGCTTTTTCCTTCGACGACAATGATTTCTTCGATTGTTAGTTTATCTTCCATTTATTTTATCCTCAACAGACGATGGGCGTTTTCAGTGGTAATCCTTGCGACTTCCTCGACACTCATGTCTCTTAATTCTGCGATTTTTTCCACTACATAGCGTGTATATCCAGTTTCATTGCGCTTGCCGCGATAGGGCACTGGTGTCAAATATGGCGCATCTGTTTCTACCAATAATCTATCCAACGGCACCATTTTCGCCACTTCTTGTACTTCCAATGCTTTTTTAAAAGTTACCACACCGCTGATAGAAATATGCAAACCTAAGTCTAAAAACTTCTTGGCCCATTCTGTATCCCCTGAAAAACTGTGCATAATTCCACCAGTTTGATGAACCCTTTCACTAGCCAAAACCTTGTAAGTATCCTCAATAGCGTCGCGCGTATGAATAGCAAAAGGTAAATTTACCTCACGAGAAATCGCTAACTGCCTGCGAAAAACGCGCTCTTGCACATCTTTTGGGTCTTCCATCCAATAATAATCTAGCCCAATCTCTCCTACTGCAACGACTTTTTCTTGCTCATATAAGGGCAAGAGCCAATCTTCGACTTCCTTGTTATAGGAGCCAGCTTCGGTCGGATGCCAGCCGATAATGGAGTAAACATTGGAAAATTCCTTGGATAACTCCAAAGATTTCTTAATTGTTTCAAAATCAAATCCAACAACGGCACATTCTGTTACACCAAGATTACGAGCACGTTGCAAAATTTCTTCTTCTTGACCTGCAAACTCAGCTACATTTAGGTGTGTATGACTATCAAATATCATTTTAATCTTTTCCTTTTCTTTGCAATCAAAACTTAACTTTATTTTAATATTCTAATGATTGCGTTTACTTTCTTAGGGGCTTATAATACATTAGTATAAGGCAATCTGCAAACAAAGTAAATTTTTATTAGATTGTCAAGAGAAATTTATGAGCAAGCAAGTTCTTCTCATTTTTAAGCGGACTTGTTCATAGGTTATTATAACAGAAAGGAGGAAAACGATATGGCATTAGCGACAAATATGTTGATTAATTCAACTCAAACAATTGGAAACATACATATTGAAAAAGAGTATGCCCTTCCAAAACCTGTTGTTCTTTCGATGCACACTAAGCTAAAAGAGCTAAAAGGTCGTCAATTCAATAGCAAGCGAATCGAGCATACTTTGGAAACTTATTCTGCAACACGCGGATGGTTTGATTATGTATGTGATGTTTCTTGCGAAGAAAGCAACAAATGTGTTTGTATGTTCTACAACTGGACAGGCTATGCGAAGTTCGTTATCGAACTTGTGTAGTTAGGAGGTAAATTTATGCCTAGACCAAGCAATAAGGCTGAATTATTAAGCCAAGCACAAGCCAACTTTGACAAAATGTGGCAAATCATTAGAGAAATGCCTGAAACAATGAGGGAAACTCCCTTTCATTTTGATAAAAAGTTGCTGGAAAAAGAAGCGCACTGGTCAAGGGATAAAAACATTCGCGACATTCTCATCCACTTATATGAGTGGCATCAACTGCTTTTACACTGGGTTAAGGACAATGAACAGGATAAGGAAACATCGTTCTTACCAGCACCTTACAACTGGAAAACCTATGGTCAAATGAACCTAGAATTTTGGCAAAAACACCAAACAACCAGTGAGGAAAAAGCAAAACAACTATTACTAAAAAGCCATCAGGAAGTTTGCCGCTTGATTGTTATTCACAGCGACGAAGAATTGTTTACTAAAAAATTCTACTCATGGACTGGCACAACTAATTTGGGAAGTTATTGTATTTCAGCAACATCTGCACACTATGATTGGGCGATTAAAAAATTAAAAACTCATATCAAAGTATGCACAGCTGAATGAAAATAGATTGATAAAGAGAGCGAAAAAGCTCTCTTTTTTCTTTGCCATAATCGAAGATATTTTGAGCAAGTATATTGTAATCTTTTTGAAACTTTATTATAATTTGATAGTATTATCCATATTGAGATGGAATACTTTATAATTTAATTTTCATTCAGGAGGAATGTTTTCAATGAAAAACACAAAAATGATGATTGTTGCGGCAATTTTTGCTGGAATTATAGCAGTTCTTGCACAAATCTCTGTGCCAATCGGTCCAGTTCCAAATACGGCTCAACCGTTGGCAATGGGTCTTGTTGGTACAATTCTAGGTAAAAAATGGGGAGCAATCTCTGCGGCAGTTTATGTTTTGATGGGTGCTATCGGTTTGCCTGTTTTTGCAGGTGGAGCTGGTGGAGTGGTCCATATCTTTGGCCCTACCGGTTGGTATATCATTTCATTCCCAATCGCAGCATTTTTAGTAGGTCTTATCACTGAAAAATTTGAAGGAAATATGATTGCTGGTGTGCTTGCAAACTGGCTAGGAACTTCTCTTCTTATTTTAGGTATGGGCTTTACTGGACTTCGTTTTAACTTAGGTATCACATGGGCTCAGGCATTTGCTATGGGTGTTATGCCATTTATCCTTACAAATCCAGTTCAAGGTTTCTTTGCTGGTACAATTGGTACAAAAATCAAAAAACAACTTAAAGCTGCTGGTCTTTTAGAGGTTCGCGGTTTAGGTAAAACAGCTTAATAGATAAAATAGAACTCCAGCCAAATTTTTAAGCTGGAGTTCTATTTTTTATTTCTCTTTTTTCACACTCATTGAAACATCTTTTTTATTGTCTAATTGCTTGCCTAAATCAATGATATATTTGCGGATATCGTCTTTTAATTCAGGATGTTCTAGCGCGTATTCAATCGAAGTCTTCATGTAGCCAAACTTGTCACCCACATCGTAACGTTTACCCTTAAATTCATGTGCAAACACTCTTTGTGTTTTGTTAAGTGTTTCAATGGCATCTGTTAGCTGAATTTCATTACCAGCGCCCGGTTTTTGATTTTCCAAAACGCCGAAGATTTCTGGTGTTAATAGGTAACGACCGATAATCGCCAAATCACTTGGTGCGTCTTCTACTTTTGGCTTTTCCACAAAAGCTTCTACATTATAGAGATTGTCGCCGACCTTGCCACTTGGCTTAATGATACCATATTTGTCTGTATCTTCATGCGGCACTTTCATAACAGCAATCGTTGACGCGTGTGTTTTTTCATAGTCATTGATTAATTGTTTAGTCAAAGGAACCTTGTCACTCATCAAATCATCGCCAAGCATAACAATAAACGGCTCGTTGCCAACAAATGCTTTGGCTTGAAGAACTGCGTGACCTAGTCCTAATGGATAAGACTGGCGGATGAAGTGCAGGTTGATACCTGTTGTTTCTTCAACCAGCTTTAATAAATCATCCTTGCCTTTGGCTTTTAGGTTTTGCTCAAGCTCCACATTGGCATCAAAATGGTCTTCGATAGAACGTTTTGCCTTACCTGTTACAATCAGGATGTCTTCAATTCCACTTGCTAGAGCTTCTTCAATGATGAATTGAATGGTTGGTTTGTCAACGATTGGAATCATTTCCTTTGGCATTGCCTTCGTCGCTGGTAAAAAGCGTGTGCCTAAACCTGCTGCTGGGATGATTGCTTTTTTTACTGTTTGCTTCATGGTCTTCTCCTTTTATCTTTTATAAGTCTTTAAATTCATTCTCAGCTGTTGCATCTCTTGCCATTAAATGAATGATGGCATCTTTTACGTTCTTTCCATTATACAAGACATCATAAATGGCTGCTGTGATAGGCATTTCAACGCCTAATTGTTGGCTTAGCTCGTAGGCTGCTTTGGTAGTTGAAACACCCTCGATAACCATGCCCATATTTTTCTCAATCTCTTCTAAGCTCTCGCCTTTACCCAGCTGATTGCCGGCACGCCAGTTGCGTGAATGGATGGAAGTTCCAGTAACAATCAAGTCACCTACACCAGATAGCCCCATATAAGTCAGCGGGTCAGCTCCCATAGCAACGCCTAGACGGGTAATTTCTGCTAACCCACGCGTGATAATCGCTGCTTTTGCATTGTCGCCAAAGCCTAAACCATGCAAGGCGCCTGCACCAACGGCAATGATATTTTTCAAAGCACCAGCCGTTTCCACCCCAATCACATCATGGTTGGTGTAAATGCGGAAATAGTTGTTGGAGAAAAGGTCTTGCACATATTTAGCAGATTCTTCATTTTCACAAGCTGCTGAAATCGTTGTAATATCGCGAACTGCTACTTCTTCTGCGTGGGATGGTCCTGAAAGTACCACGATATCCTTGCGTTTCTCCGCAGGAATTTCTTCGCTTAATATAGTGGAAATCCGCTCATGTGTTCCTTGTTCCAGACCTTTTGAGGCGTGGATAATCATTGGAGTACCTGTGGCGATTGCTGCGTATTGTTTGGCAACCAGTCGCATAACCTTTGTCGGAACAACGAAAAGGACTGCATCTACTTCTTCAATCGCCTCTTCTAATGTATGATAGGCGCGAATTTTTTCGTCTAACACCAAATCTGGCAAGTATTTTTTGTTGGTGTGCTGATTATTAATTTCATTAACCTGCTCTTCTACATTGCCCCAAATTCTTACTTCGTGTCCGTTGTCATTGAGTGCTTGAGCAAGAGCTGTTCCCCATGAGCCGGGACCGACGATTGCTATTTTTTGTTTGTTCATCTATTTGTTGTATCCTTTCGGGTGTGATTGGTGCCACTTCCACGCACTAGCGATAATGTCTTTGATTGATGTGTAGTTTGCCTGCCAACCTAGCACTTCTTGTGCTTTTTGACTTGAGGCAATCAAGACATCTGGGTCGCCGGGACGACGCTCGCCAAATTTGGCTGGGATTGGATGACCTGTTACTTCTCGTGCTGCTTCAAGCATTTCCATATTGGAGTAACCTTCTGCTGAGCCGAGATTGAAGACATCACTTGTGCCACCATTTTTCAGGTATTCCAGTGCCAAAATATGCGCATCAATCAAATCTACTACATGGATATAATCGCGGATATTGGTGCCGTCTTTGGTCTTGTAATCATCGCCATAGATAGTCAGTTCCTCACGTTGCCCCAAAGCTACCTGCAGAATAATCGGGATTAAATGCGTTTCGCAAACGTGTGCCTCGCCAATACTTCCATCTTCTTTAGCTCCAGCAACGTTGAAATAACGCAGGGCAACATAGTTAATCTTGCCTGTTGCTGCCTGCCATTTCATCATTTTTTCCATGATGAGCTTGCTCTCGCCATAAGGATTGATTGGATTAGTTGGTGTTGTTTCGGTAATCGGCACTTCTTCTGGAATACCAAAAGTCGCAGCGGTTGAAGAAAAGACGATATTTTTCACGCCAAACTCTTCCATTACTTCTAGTGTAATTTGCGCACCGTAAGCGTTGTTGTTAAAGTATTTTAGCGGTTCTTCCATAGACTCGCCCACTAATGAAAAAGCGGCAAAGTGCATGATACCTTCGATTTCTTCTTTGGCAAAGACATTGCGCATGAACTCCTTGTCGCGAATGTCACCTTCATAAAAACGTGCTGATGGGTGAATAGCTGCCTTGTGTCCGGTCAGCAGATTGTCAATTACGGCTACGTCATAACCTTTTGCAATCAGCATATCCACTGCGTGAGAGCCGATGTAGCCCGCACCGCCTAGAACTAAAACTGTCATTATTTGACCTCCGAAAATATTGTCCTTACTATTCTAACACTTTTCCTAGTTATTTAGTAGAAAAATCCCGTTTCTAAAGTTTTGTTAAATACTTGTAACATTATTCTTAGGCAAGCACACAAAAAGCATTAGGAAAACATTGTGCTAGCTAAGGCTAAGTCCCTGTTTCCCTAAGGCTAATTATTGATTTTCTTTATACAAGTTTTTCATTCTTCCACTTGGTCAAACTGGCTATTATAAAGGTCAGCATAGAAACCTTTTTTATCCAGCAATTCCTGATGTGTACCCTGCTCAACAATATCTCCGTGGTTCATGACTAATATCTTATCCGCATCTTGAATGGTGGATAATCTATGAGCAATAACAAAGCTGGTTCGACCTTTCATGAGAGTGTTCATAGCATCTTGTATCAAACCCTCAGTCCGTGTATCGACACTTGATGTTGCCTCGTCCAGTATCATTATCGGCTTGTCGGCTAGGATTGCTCGTGCGATAGTTAGCAGTTGCTTTTGTCCTTGCGAGATATTAGATACTTCTTCGTTAAGCTCCATGTTATATCCGTCTGGTAAGGTCTTGATAAAATGATTGGCACGAGCGGCTTTGGCTGCTTTGATGACTTCTTCGTCACTTGCGTCCAAACGACCGTAGCGGATGTTTTCCATAATACTTCCCTTGAAAAGCCATGTGTCTTGCAGTACCATTCCGATATTTTTCCGCAATTCTGCTCGTGGGATTTCCTTGATATTGGCTCCGTCAATTAGGATGGCTCCTGAATTTACATCATAAAACCGCATGAGTAGTTTTACCATAGTGGTCTTGCCAGCTCCTGTTGGTCCGACGATTGCGACCATTTGACCTGCACTTATCTCTGAGTTGAAATCGTGGATAACCACTGTGTCTTCGTTGTAGCCAAACTTGACATTGGCGAAAGTTACTTCGCCTTTAATCTCTTGTGGCAAATGAATTGGATTTTCACTGTCGATTTCTTCTTCCTCGTTCAAGAAAGCAAAGACACGTTCAGCTGCAGCTGCCATTGATTGCAACAAGTTAGAGATTTGTGCCAACTGAGAAATCGGTTGGGTAAAGGAGCGGACATATTGGATAAATGCCTGAATATCCCCGACCGTAATTGTGCCGTTAAAGGCAAGCAAACCACCAATAATAGCCACCGCAACATAACCTAAGTTACCCACAAAGTTCATCATCGGCATCATCAAACCTGACAGGAATTGCGACTTCCAAGCAGACTGGAAGAGAATATCGTTGTTACTCTTAAATTCTTCTAACGACTTAGCTTCGTGGTTAAAGAGACGCACGATATTTTGCCCGCCGATTGTTTCTTCCACCTGTCCGTTTATAGCTCCCAAGTAATTTTGTTGAGCTCGGAAATATTTTTGCGAAAGCTTAACGACTAAGCCAATCAAAGCGCCAGAAATCGGCAAGATAGCTAGCGCAATCAAGGTCATTATCGGACTAATGGTCAACATCATAACTAAAACCCCGACTACCGTACAGATACTGGTAATAATCTGTGTAACGGACTGGTTGAGGTTTTGCCCCAGTGTATCAACGTCATTGGTAATCCGTGATAATACATTCCCGATACTGTCGCCCTCAAAATAATTCATAGGCATACGGTGGATTTTGTCAGTCAGTTCTTTACGCAAACTATAAGAAATCTTTTGCGTAATCCCTGTCATAATCCAGCCTTGAATGGCTGAAGCGATAAAGCTAGCTACATACAAGAACAAAATCGACAAAAGAATGCTGCCAACCTTGTCAAAATCAATGCCAGGTCCACCTGAAAAACTGCTAACTAAGCCATTGAAAAGCTCAGTTATGGCACGCGATAATATCTTTGGACCCAAGATAGTAAAGACTGTTGAAAGAACGGCAAAAACCATAACTACCGCAACGCCTAGCTTGTACTTGCCAATATAAGCTAACAACTGCTTCATGGTACCCTTGAAGTCTCTAGGTTTTTCCAGACTAAGTCGCAAGGGTCCACCGCCTCCGCCGGGACGCATACCTTGACCCATACCCATTCTTGCTCTGTTTGGAGTTGGATTGTTTTTATTTTCCATGACTTATCCCTCCCCTATCGAGCTGAGCTGGCTCTTGGCAATCTCTTGATAGGTTACACAACGGCTCATCAGCTCCTCATGCGTACCTTTATCAATAACCCTGCCTTCGTCCAGCACAATAATCTGGTCTGCGTGTAAAATAGTAGAAATCTTTTGTGCCACAATAATCATAGTCGTATCCTTGAAGTGCTGATTAAGCGCACGTCTGACTGCGACATCCGTTTTATTATCCAAAGCAGAAAAGCTATCATCAAATATCAATATCTTTGGTTTTTTCGCCAAAGCTCTGGCAATAGACAAACGTTGCTTTTGCCCACCAGAAACATTGCCTCCACCTTGAGAAATGGCACGTTCATACCCGTCGTCGCCTGTTTCGATAAACTCAGTCGCTTGAGCAATCTCAGCGGCAAATTCAATATCACTTGCAGGCATTTCTTCATCGCCAAAGGCTATATTGGATTGAATAGTACCTGAGAAAAGCACCCCTTTTTGCGGAACAAAGCCAATTGTTTCATGCAAACTCTCTAGGCTGAGCTGACGAATATCCACACCGTCAATGGCAATTTCCCCGCCAGTCACATCATACAAACGCGGAATAAGATTGACCACAGTCGATTTGCCCGAACCGGTCGAGCCAATAATCGCCGTAATCTTCTGTGGCTCGGCAGAAAAACTGATATTGCTCAAAGCATCGCTCTGAGCTTGTGGGAAACGGAAACTTACGTCCTTAAATTCCACCAAACCTTTGCTAGTTTCATTAAGCTCTTGTGGATTTTCGACATTTTCAATGGTCGCTTGGGTCGCCAAGACTTCATCAATCCGCATGGCTGAAACGTTAGCACGCGGAACGACGATTGATAGCATAGACAACATCATAAAGCCCATTACAATCTGCATGGTATAGGTAATAAATGCCATCATATTCCCTACTTGTAAATTACCATTGGCTATCTGATGACCGCCCACCCACACGATAAGCAGCGTAATCACATTCATGACAACCATCATCAAGGGCATCATAAAAGTCATGACCCGATTGACGAATAATTGCGTGTTTTTCAGGTTGGTATTTGCCTTGTTAAAACGCTCTTTTTCAAAATCTTCACGAGTAAAGGCACGAATAACAGGTAAGCCTGTCAGGATTTCCCTAGCAACAAGGTTGACTTGGTCAACTAAAATTTGCAGTTTCTTAAATCTCGGCATGGTTAGGCTAATCAGCACAATCACGATTGTCAAAACAATACCGACCGCCAATCCGACAATCCATGCCATATCTAAGGCTCTAGTCAGAACATTTACCACACCGCCGATACCAAGAATTGGGGCGTAAATGGCACGCATAGACATGGTTAAACCCATCTGCACCTGTTGCACATCATTGGTGGAGCGCGTAATGAGAGAGGCTTGTGAAAATTTATCCATCTCCTCACTGGAAAAGCTGAGGATTTTTTCATACAAGTCGCTGCGGATAGTCTTCGCCACACTGGCTGCCGTCCATGAAGCAATGAGTGAAACAATAATCGCCGCACTGACTGACACAAAGGTCAGCAAAATCATCATGCCGCCTTTTCGCCACATATACGCATTTTGAATAGCCGCCATATCCTTGCCTTGTGCTTTGTATTCGCTGCGGACAAATTGGATATTGACTTGATTGAGCGTGTTGTCATCCATTCCTTTGATTTTGTCCTCAACTTCATTGCGCATTTGCATGATTTGACTTTCAGGAATGGCTCCTGCTTGAATACCCGCAATCACACTTGCCAAAGTTGGTTGCGGTGCTTTTGCCTGTCCTAGCCGGCTGACTAGAAGTATAGGCACACGCATGGTTTTTTCTAGGCTTGACTTGCTTGTACCGCTTGTCAAATCTAGCTTACGAACACCCTTTTCATTAGGCGCACCGTAATTTTCCTCGACCTTCGCTTTTTCATCTGCATTCATAAACAGCTCCAAGGTCATCAGACTTTCTTCCCTTATGGTAGAAGGAAGCCCACTTTCCACCCCGCCTTGCATGATACCGATATCGACAATCTCACTGGTCAAATTGGGCAGCGACAAGTCGCTATTTGCTTGAATAATCAGCAAAACCAAGACCGCCAAAACCATGTACCAATAAGGCTTGAGATGAGAGAATATTTTCATATTGAGCACCTGCCTTTAAATAACTAATAGTATTAATCAGGTTTATTATATACTCTAGGGAAGATTATTGAAAACGATAGCCGAAAAATTGAGGTTTTGTTTGTAAATAAAGACCTGCGGTGTAGTATTAGCTTGTTGAAAGAGGAGGGATTTTGATGACATCTTTTCATGCAGATAGTGAGGTTAATCATTAGTTTACCATTGACCGTAGTAATCCTAAATTTAAAGTGCCTAATAAATTGATACAAAGGTGTATGATTTTGAGGAGTTGCCGAGTTTTAATTTAGTTATGGAGGTAATTGTTGAGACAAATAAGAAAACCACTACTTGTGACAGATATTCCCATTACTTTAAAGAGGTTGACCCAATAAGTTGAAAGACACTTCAAAACACGAACGTTGACACAGCCGATTAGGCGCGAAAGAAGACAGACCCTTAACGCTTCAGCGTTTAGGGTCTGTTTGAGGCTCGCGTTGCAACGACCGAAGGAAGTACCCTTGTGGTATGGAATTCGGGGTGTTTTTCCCCGAAGTCGCTTGCGTCCTGCTGTCTTAACGTTCGTGTTTTGAAGTGTCTGGAGACTTATTGGGTCAACCTAACTTCTATTCTTCTATTTCTCTCCGATAGCCTTCCGCCTCTTCTTCCGTCGCAAAGACAAAATGTCCGCTGGTTACCTCAACCATTGTTCTTTCTTGTCCGTCCAGTTCTGCACTTGGGTCATAGACTATCGGTGTGCGTTTACGCTCACTTTCTGGGTCGGGTGCGGGGATGGACGACAGCAAGCTCTTGGTGTATGGATGGATTGGGTGATTATAGACTTGCTCAGAAGTTCCAATCTCTAGCAACTTGCCCCAGTGCATGACGCCAATCCTGTCCGAGATGTACTTAACCATCGACAAATCATGAGCAATAAAAAGGTAGGTCAGCTTTTCTTTTTCCTGAATGTCCTTGAGCAGATTGACGACTTGTGCTTGAATGGAGACATCCAATGCCGAAATGGGCTCATCAGCTACAATAAACTTGGGTCTTACAGCCAACGCCCGTGCAATGCCGATACGTTGGCGTTGTCCACCTGAAAACTCATGTGGATAACGGGTCAAATGGTCGTCATTCAATCCAACGTAGCGAATGAGTTCTAGCACTCGTGCATCGCGTTCTTCCTTGCTTTTGACTAACTTATTGGCATCCAATCCTTCGGCAATGATATCTTTCACTCGCATTCTTCCATTAAGTGAGGCTTGCGGATCTTGGAAAATCATCTGAGCTTTAGAACGGAAGTCCCGAAGTTGCGGACCTTTGAGACCAGCGACATTTTGTCCGTCAAAGAGGATTTGACCGTTTGATATGTCATAAAGTTTTAGAATAGCTCGGCCAATGGTCGTTTTACCTGAGCCAGATTCGCCGACTAGACCGAAGGTTTCGCCTTCGTATATCTTGAAGGATACGTTATTTATCGCCTTGTTTTCGTTTTTCTTGCCCTTGTTGAAGACCAAGTCCACGTTTTTTAGCTCGGCAACTACTTTTCTTTCTTCGCTCATTTGCTTACCTCCCCTTTGATTTCTTCCCAATGTTTCCAGCGTGCTATGATATTTTGTGACGGTGTAACCCTCGGTGCGCGTTCATCCAAAAGCCATGTTTTTGCAAAATGACTAGGCGAAACTTCAAAGAATGGTGGTTCTTCTTCAAAATCAATGGCTAGGGCATACTTATTGCGGGCTGCAAATGCGTCACCTTTGGGTGCGTTTAGCAAATCAGGCGGTGTTCCCGGTATAGAGGTCAGACGACTTTTTCCTAAATCAACAGTTGGCATGGAGTCTAACAGTCCCCATGTATAAGGATGTTGCGGATTGTAGAATATCTCGTCCACCGTTCCGTATTCGACGATTTCCCCTGCATACATGACCGCTACTTTGTGGGCAAATCCAGCTACCACACCCAAATCATGCGTGATAAAGATAATTGATGAAGAAATCCGCTCTTGCAATTGAGCCATGAGGTGCATAATCTGCGCTTGAATAGTTACATCAAGCGCTGTTGTCGGCTCATCAGCTATCAAGATTTCAGGGTCGGCTGCTAGAGCAATAGCGATAACAGCACGTTGCCGCATCCCACCAGACCATTGGTGCGGATAGTCATTGATATGTTTTTCCGCGTCTGGTATTCCGACTTGTTTCATGAGTTCTAAGGCACGCTTGAGGGCGACTTCTTTTTTCATCTTCTTGTGCTTCATCAAAGGTTCGGCAATTTGCAGACCAATCTTCATGGTTGGGTCAAGGGAAGTCATAGGGTCTTGAAAAATCATAGAGATTTCATTGCCACGTATCTTTTGCCAGTGGGTTTCTTTTAAATCTAGTAGGTTTAAGCCTTTAAAGAGCAGTTGTCCTTGTGGAATACTGGCGTTTTTGGCATTTAAGCCCATGAGGGTTTTAGTAGTTACAGACTTGCCTGAACCACTTTCGCCCACGATTGCTAGTGTTTCTCCCTTGTTCAAATCAAAGGAAACATTGCGTATTGCCTTGACCTCGCCAGCATAAGTATGGAAATTGACGTGTAGATTTTTTACTTCTAATATCGGTTCATTTGTCATTTTTTTAATCCTCACTTGCTCTAGGGTCAAAGGCATCTCTTAGTCCATCTCCCATAAAAATTAGGGTCAAAGATAGAACAGACAACACCACTGCCGGTATTAATAATTGATAAGGGTAGAATTGTAGCGACTGAATTCCGTCGTTAATCAAAGTACCCAAGGATGAGGTCGGTGGCTTAACCCCAAGATTTATCGCTGAAAGCACCGCTTCGTACATAATCATACTTGGAATATCAAACATGATTTGCACAATAATGACACCAGAAACATTAGGCAACAAGTGCTTAATGGCAATCTTCCAAGTGGATTGACCTAATGTTTTTGCTGCCAAGACGAAGTCACGCTCTTTATAGGACAAGACCATATTACGCACTTGGCGTGCCATACCAGTCCATGAGAATAGACCAATGGCGATAATGATAGAGATAATTCCTTGTCCTAGCAAGAGTGAAAGCATGGTTACGACAATTAAATTGGGAATAGAGTTGATAATCTCAATAATCCGCTGCATAACCATATCCACTCGACCGCCAAACCACCCAGATATCAAGCCATAAGTCACGCCGATAATTAGGTCAATCAAGGCGGCACACAAAGCAATAATCAAGGAAATTCGTAAGCCTACAATGGTACGTTTGGCAAGCGAGCGACCGTATTTATCTGTTCCAAATAGGAAAGACTTACCATCAGGAACTCCTTGTTCCTCATAGACATTGGTTGACGAACTTGAACCCGGCGTTGTCAGATAGCCATTCCAACCTGGAATGCCCAGATTGGCTAGCTTGGGTGGCAGATTGCCATAGATTTGCGTTTCATCTGGGTCAAAATGATTGGCAGCCTTTTGCGGAACAAGAACTGCTGAAACTAATGAAAAGACGACCGTAGCTAGAATAACAAACATCGCCACAACAGCGACCTTGTTTTGCTTGAAACGACGCCAAGCATCTTGAAAGGTGCTAAGAGCTGGTTTGGAAATACGCTCAGCTTCTTCACTTGATTTGGCACCCACGAGGGTGAAGTCTTTATTTACATTTTCCATTTTTCTTCCCCCCTTTTTAAAGTCTGACACGCGGGTCAACTATCGCGGTTAAAATATCAGTAATCAAGATAAAAGTCATCAGCATTGCCGCATAGACAATAGTTGTCGCCATAATTACAGGAAAATCTTTCGCAGGAATGGATGAGACAAACTGTTGCCCAATTCCCGGAATAGAAAAGATACTCTCAATCAATACCGAACCAGTCAAAAGATTTGCTGCCATTGGTCCAATCAGTGTCAGCATGGGAATGAGCGAGTTTCTAATCGCGTGCTTATTAACCACTTCTTTTTGCGACAAACCTTTAGCACGAGCGAGAAGGATATAATCGCTATTCAGGCTCTCAATCATTTCCGAGCGGACAAAGCGGGTCACTACTGCCATTGGTGCAAAGGATAAGGCGATAGTGGGTAAAATAGTCTGTGAGAAATCTCCCCAACCAGCGATTGGTGCAAGACTTAAGTTAAAGGCAAAGACCAACAATAGTAAGGTCCCGATAACAAAGGACGGAACAGAAATCCCTAAGATAGAAACAAAGCCAAAAATTGCATCCAATGGACCATTCTTGCGATTAGCAGATGCTTTTCCCATCAAAATCCCAAAAATTGAGCCAAGAATCAAGGCTTGGACACCAAGTTGGGCGGATACTGGCAGACGTTGAGCAATCATGGTAATTACTGGCTGATTGGTATAAACAAATGAAGTGCCGAAATTGCCAGTAAACATATTGCCAACATAAAGTAGATACTGTTTCCACAAGGGTTCATTCAAGCCGTAAGCGGCTTTTAATATCTCTAATTGGTCAGGTGTCAGCTTAGGATTGGAAAAGGGTGTTCCCGGCATGACCTGCATCATAAAGAATGTAATTGTAACAACTAGAAAGAGCGTTAAGAGCATCATGCCCAGCCGTTTTAAAATGTATTTAATCATATCAACCATCCCTGTCGTTATTGCTAGTTTGTATCAGAAGTCTTCCATCTGCTTTCTCCTCCGAACGCTCGCGCAGCGCTTTTGGCGTGAATGAATTACTTACTCTTATCGCTTTAGCGATTAGAGTAAGGTTTGAGGGGCCGTTGCAACGCCCGAAGGAAGTACCCTTGAGGTATGGAATTCGGGCGGTTTTCCCGAAGTCGCTTGCGTCCAGCTGCTCTAGCGTTGGGAGGACAAAGCAGAAGGAAGACTTCTTATACTTATCAATAAAAGAAAAAGTCAGGGGTCAGGACTTGTTTGTGCTGACCCCTGCGTTTAATTGTGTTTATTTCTTGTATGCTTCTTTGAAGTCAAACATTAAACCAGTTGAACCAAATACTACACCTTGTAGGTCTGGGTTGCGTAGAACTGGTGTTGTACGGAAGTACAATGGATTGATGTTGCTTTCTTCGTACAAGGCTTGTTCTGCTACCTTGTAGTCTGTGTCGCGTTTGCTGTCATCTAGGACATCAGTTGTTTTAGCTGCTTTCATCGCTGCATCATAAGCTGGGTTTGAGAACTTACCATTGTTGTAGGCTGTTCCTGTTGTAAACAAGTCTAGGAAAGTGGTAGGTTCAGCATAGTCGCCACCCCAAAGGGATACAACCATATCAAAGTTTCCAGTTTGTGAGTCGTTCAAACGTTGTTTGAATGGGACAGATTTGATTTCTACTGTTAAGCCCGGCAAGTTCTTTTCAAAAGATTGTTTGAAGAAGGTTGCAGTGTCTTTGGCAGCTTGTGTGTCATCTGTTGTTAAAGTGATAGTTGCACTTGTTTGACCTAATTCTTTCAAACCTTTTTCCCAAGCTGTTTTAGCAGCTGCTGGGTCGTATTGGTAAGGTTGTGCGGCAAATTTGGCAAAGTCTTCGCCGTCACTTGTTTTCGCCATACCTGCTGGTGTAAGACCTGTAGCAGCACTTGAAGCTGGGACGATTTGTGAAACTAATTGCTCACGGTCAGTCGCAAGATTTAGAGCTTGACGGATGTCCTTGTTAGCAAGGAATTTATTTGAGCCTGATTGGTTGTATTCGATATAAGCAGTTGTTGCTTCCTTCAAGCTAACCAAATCTTTGTTATCTTTATTTGCTTTGAACAAGTCGATTTGACCGATATTGGTTTGGTCAATTTTTCCTTGTTTGTATAATTGATAAGAAGTGTTGACATCATTTACGACTTGGAAGTCGATTTCATTTGTTTTGACCTTATCTGCATCAAAGTAATCATCGTTTTTCACAAGTGAGAAGGTTTCATTTGAGCCATTCCAGTTGTTTTTATCTGTAAATTTGTAAGGACCTGAGTAAACCATCTTGTCTGATGATGTTCCGTATTCCTTGCCGTATTGCTCAACGACTTTTTCATTAAGTGGGAAGTAAACGGCTTGGCTGGTTAAATATTCAAAATATGGTGTTGGGTCTTCGAGTGTTACTACCAAAGTCTTGTCGTCTTTGGCTTCGACACCTAATGTTGATTTGTCTGCCTTGCCTTCGTTGATGGCGTTGGCATTCTTGACTGCTCCTAAGAGATAAGCGTATTGTGAAGCTGTCGCTGGGTCAACTGCACGTTGCCAAGAATAGACGAAATCTTTTGCAGTAATTGGGTCACCATTTGACCATTTCAATCCATCTCGCAAGGTAAAGGTATAAGTCAAGCCATCATCTGAAACTTCTACGCTTTTAGCAAGCTCTGGTGTAGCTGCACCTTTATCATCTACACGGAATAGTCCAGACTCAGTATTACCAATGATAATTCCTGAATAAGTATCCGTCACAAGCGTTGAATCCAAAGTCTGAATTGGCGAAGTTAAATTCCAACTGATTGCTTTGTTTGCATCTTTGTCTGCATTTGACGACCCGCAAGCACTAAGTAATGCCAAGGCGGTAAAAGCTGCGGTTGCTAGAGTGATTTTCTTCCATTTTTTCATAAGTCTGTACTCCCTTTATCGATTTTTATTTTGGATAATTTCTAACTTTTCTGTATTTGTTGAATTTTCAGAAAATTTATAAAGATGATTATATCTGTAATCTTTTTGAAGTCAATTAATGTTTGATAGCAAAAATAATAGCTTGATTAAACAGAACATGATTATCTTCAAGAACAATTTATTTTGGTTATCATTTTAATTTACTTAATCCTTGAAAATCTCCCTTTTGACTTCTCATTTGCATTAATAAGATAACTTTTGTTTTTAATTGAATTATTTTAATAAAAATAGAAAAAAACTCCTTTTGCATGATACAAAAGAAGTTTTATTACTAAAATATTGCGCGTGATACAAATAATCCGACAGTTACAAGGAGCATGAGAATGATTGTTAGGGTATCTCTTAGCTGCCAGTCAAGTTTACGGTAGCGGGTTCTGCCTTCGCCGCCTTGATAGCCTCTTGCTTCCATTGCATCAGACAAATCATCTGCACGCTTAAAGCTTGATACGAACAAAGGAATTAAGAGCGGAACAATGGCTTTCATCTTTTGGATAAGATTGCCTGCTCCAAAATCCACCCCTCTGGCACGTTGGGCATTCATGATTTTTTCTGTTTCGTCCATCAGGGTCGGAACAAAACGTAGAGCAATGGATAACATCAAACTCAACTCATGCACGGGGAATTTCACGGCGTTTAAGGGTCTTAAGATATTTTCCAAAGCATCACTCAAGCTCAATGGCGAAGTTGTTAAGGTCAATAGTGTTGATACAAAGATAATCAAAACAAAGCGTGCGAAGATAAAGGCACCATTAATCAAGCCCCACTGAGTAATCGAAAGCGGTCCTAGATTGACTAAAACGCGGCCACCAGTGGTAAAGAAGACCTGCAAAACTACGGTAAACAAAATCAGCATGAGCATTGGGCGCAGTCCACGAATGAAAAATCCGCGCGGAATTTTTGATAGGTAAATGGCTAAAACAGCAGTTAGAGCCAATAAAAGATAGCTCTGCCAGTTGTTTGCTAAAAAGATAATCAAGATAAAGTAAAAGGTCGAAATCAATTTGGTTCTCGGGTCTAGTCGATGAATGAGCGAGTTGCCCGGGATAAATCGACCCATGATGAGTTTATCCATCATTGGCGCTCACCTGCCTGTCTTGTTAGAATTTCGGCAAGTTCGCTTGCACTCATTGGCAAACGCTCAAAAGCGATGCCTTTTTCTCTTAATTTTGCAGCAAATCTTGTGGCTTGTGGCACACCGATATGCTTTTCTTCCAGCCAGTCAATTTCCTGAAAGACATCTTCTGGCTTACCGTTTTTGACAATTTGTCCTTTTTCAAGTACATAGACATAATCTGCATAATTTGCTACGTCATCCATTAAATGCGTTACGAGTACGATTGTCATGCCGTGCTCTGTATGCAGTCGCTTGAACATATCCATCATGTCCTTGCGCCCTTTGGGGTCAAGTCCTGCGGTTGGCTCGTCTAAGACTAGAACTTCTGGCTGCATGGCTAACACGCCCGCAATAGCGACACGGCGCATTTGCCCACCTGATAGTTCAAAAGGTGAACGCTCCAAAAGTTTTTCATCTAAGCCGACTAATTCTAGCATTTCTTTGGCAACCTTTGCCGCCTCTTCTTCTGATACACCGAAATTCATAGGACCAAAGGAAATGTCTTTAATAACTGTTTCATCAAATAATTGTGCCTCTGGAAATTGGAAGACAATCCCGACTTTTTTGCGTAGTGGTTTGAGATTTTTGTTGTCCGTTTGATTGGTAATTACTCTATCTCCAACGGTTACAGTGCCCGCTGTTGGCTTTACCAAAGCATTCAAATGCTGCAAAAGCGTGGATTTTCCTGAGCCGGTATGACCGACAATCGCTGTATAAGAGCCGCTTTCGATAGTCATATCAATATCAAAAAGTGCCTTTGATTCAAATGGGCTGTTTGGCTGGTAGGTAAAACTTACCTTGTCAAATGTGATTTGCATAAGTAATCTATCAGTCCTTCCTCGCTAATGTATGGTTCATGGATAGGCATTCCTGCTTTTTCCAGCTCCAGTTTGAGCTTTTCAGAAAAAGGAATATCTAAGCCTAATTCAACCAGTTCTTCGCCTCTGGCAAAGATTTCCTCTGGTGTTCCTTGGGCGATTAGTTTGCCTTGACGCATAACTAAAATACGGTCTGCGCTGGCTGCTTCGTCGATATCATGTGTGATTGATAGGACGGTCAAGTTCTTTTCAGCTTTTATCTTTTTGATAACTGCCAACACTTCCTGACGACCTTCAGGGTCAAGCATACTGGTTGCTTCGTCTAAGATGACGATTTTTGGTGCTAGTGCGACAATTCCAGCAATGGCAACACGTTGTTTTTGTCCGCCTGACAAACGAGCTGGTTCGCGTGTAGCAAATTCGCTCATTCGGACATATTCCAGTGCTTCATTGACACGAGTTACCATTTCTTCTCTTGGTACACCGTGGTTTTCTAGCCCGAAAGCCACATCATCTTCAACGGTTGCTCCGACAAACTGGTTGTCTGGATTTTGGAAAACCATGCCGACTTTTGAGCGGATATCCCAGACATTTTCTTCGGTTAATTTGTCGCCGTCGATAAAGACATCGCCACTTTTGGCTGCAATCAAGCCATTGATAACTTTAGCTTGTGTCGATTTGCCCGAGCCGTTATGTCCGATAATCGCTACCCATTCACCTTCATTAATCGAGTAAGTTAGATTATCCAAAGCGCGTGTATTTTCTTCGCCATAATATTCAAAAACAATTTCTTTTAATTCAATAATTGGATTGGTCATTGTATTCTCCGTAAATTTATTCAATGAATACTGTCTTGACTATTCATTCAGACTTTTACATAATACCATTTTTTAGGCATTTGAGAAAGGAGATAAGACGATTTTTTTGTGGAATTGGTAAAAAAGGTAGTAAAAAACCAGCTATCTTTCAAGCTGGTTTAGTCATACTTATCTATTCATCAAATCTGCCATATCTTTTGGTGCAATATAGCTAACTCCTGAGCTTTCAGCCACTTCTCTAGGGATTACTCGGTAGGAAATCTTGCCTAGTCCTAGAACATTGGATTCTGAAATGAGGACACCGTCTTTGGTAATTGCCTCAACAAAAGCTACGTGTCCGTAGGTTGCGTCTGCTCCTGCAACACTTGGTGCAAAACTCATGGCATAGCCAACTTTGGCACTAGAACTTGTTTCATAGCCCAGACGCTTAGCTGATTTGCCCCAATCGCCGCCATTGCCCATGTAGTTGTCAAAATGCTTGCCCAGTTGCGCTGCACGGTTAAAGACATACCATGTACATTGACCAACAGGATAGCTGCCAGAGAAGTTGCGGTTGACCCCGTCAAACAAATCCTCTGATATTTGTTGACGGAAGGTTTGTGGGATGTGATTGCCGTCCGGAATAATCTCGCCCGGTTCTGTCATCAGTGGTTCATCGAAACGTGTCAAATTGTAGGTTGCGATAAGCGAATTGAGTTTGACATTATAAAGCGTGTCTGTAGCATATTTTCCAGTCAAAAATTGGGTTGCCTGCAAATAATTCTTCGCCTCAGATCGCCATGCGCCCTTGTAAAACTCCTGAGACGGCGCTTGATTGCCACGTATTAGCTCGATATAGTCCTGCATAGATGCTGCGTAGTTAGGATAACTCCTAAAGGACGAATAAATCGAAAACAGATTGCCACTGCCATCGTCTTCCATAGTCGGTAAGAGTGTAGAAGAACCTTGATAGCTCCCTTTCATACCAAAGAGATTGTAATGTGGCACAATTGCAAGCGAGCTTGAGCCCGAACCGCTCTCCAAAATTGCTTGAGCAATCATTACTGAGGCAAAAACATCATATTTGAGCCCTAATTCACGGGCATCTTCGCCGATAGTTTCAATGAAATTCTCGGTTACTTTGGCTTGTCTGAAGTCCATGCGAGCTGCATATTGTTTGACTAGGTCTTGAGCGTATTCGTTCAGCTGGAAGTCACCTTTTGGACGAGTTGCCAATTCTGGTGGGTTTTCGATGGTTTCAAGGTCGAATTCATCCTCTTCATCAAGTGGATAGCCGTATAAGGTGAAGATACGAACGCCAGCAACTTCTTCGCTTTCGTCTTCTTCCTCATCTTCTATAACAATATTTTGCTGAATATCCTTGTTTTCTTCCGCTAAAATATACTTGCCTTGTCCTAGATAAATAGCTACTTTTTCTTCTTTTGAACCTGTATTCCAGAAAAGTAAATCACCGATTTTCAGCTCATCTAGTGCTACTTCTTCGCCAGAATTTCTGAGTTCTTCATAATCCTCGCCCAAATCTACATCAAAAATTTGTTTGTAGATATAGTTTGGCAGTTGTAGGTTATTGAAACTATCAGGTGCTTGTCCATCCTCATCAAATGGCAAGCCTAATTGTTTTAGACTTTCTGATAAAATAGCAGCTTCATTTGGGCTTTCTAGGCTTGCTAAAAGTGGCAACTCAAAGCCGTTTAAGTTACTTTCGGTTAGGCTGTCAACTAGCAGGCTTTCATCAAGGAGAGGATTGCTGTATGTGCCAAAAGTCCTTCTTTCTTGTGGTGTTTCCTCTTGCACAACTTGTTGAGGTTCAATTTCTCGCAAGTTTGGTGCTTGTGGAAGTGGTTTTTCTTCTTGTATATCTGGAGTAGTTGCTGGTGTTTCATTTGGTTCAACTGTTTCAGGCAACTGCTCTGATGTTTCTGGTTTTTGTGTTTCGGTTTTTGGTATTTCTGGTTTTGCTACCTCTGGTGCCGAAACTTCTGGTTTTGAAATTTCGGGATTGGTTACTTCCGGTTGAGTTACTGGTGGTGCTACTGGTGGAAGCACTCCTTCTGGTTTATCAATTTCTTGATTGCTATCAACTTCAACCAAAGATGAAATCGCTGCACTCAATTCTTCTAAAGCTGTATTGATTGTTGCTTGGTCAGCTTTATCTTCTAGCAAAGTCTTGGTTTTTTCGATTGCTTGTTGTAAAAGTTCAAAACTCTCAGGTGTATAATTTTCAGCTTTAAGTTCACCTGCTTGAGCTAATATATTCTCCAATTCCTGAGTGTCCCCGGTTGGAACTAAGGAGATTAGCTTTTCATTGAGCTTTTTGGCATACTCATCTACCTGTTCTTGTGTGATTTCTGAGTTTGCTAAAAGTAAGTCTGCCTCTTTGATAATATTAGCTAAATCAGCAGACGCAAAAGAGCTTGGCGTATAAAGCTGCTCATGACTTACAGCAATTTCCCCCAAATCCATCTGCTCAAAAAGATTGGTCATCTCAAGAGAACTCTGTGCAAGAGTTGTTACTTGTCTTTCCTTTTTCTCGTCGGCTTTGACCACTACCGCACTAATAAATGCATCCATTGTAGAAAAAGAAAGCAGTGCCAAAACACTCATGGCTGGAAAAGTTTTCTTTAGATACTTCTTGCATTTGACATTTTTGTTCATAATTCTTCCCCCATTTCTCGGTCATTTTCATGGTATTACATTTGATAAGTTTTTACAAATGATAACCTGAAAACTGCTGAAAAATGGCAAAAAAAAATACCACTTTTTCATGAGTGTCTTGCTGGAAGATAAACTTCCAGCAAGCTACACGAGCTAGACTAAGAAACAAGTTAATGTTTCCATCATCGTAACACTCAACAAAAAAGTGATAAAGATAGTTTTTTAGACAAGTTCGATAATTGCCATAGGTGCAGCGTCACCTTTACGAGGTTCAGTCTTCAAGATACGAGTGTATCCACCTTGGCGTTCAGCGTAGCGAGGAGCAATATCATTGAAAAGTTTTTGAAGTACGTTTTCAACGATGATGTCGTCACCTTCTTCTTTAACAGATGCAATTTCATTGCGTAAAAATGCAGCTGCTTGACGGCGTGCGTGCAAATCTCCACGTTTGCCTAAAGTAATCATTTTTTCAGCAAACTTACGTACTTCTTTCGCACGAGTTTCTGTTGTAGTGATTCTTTCGTTAATCAATAAATCAGTAGTTAAATCGCGTAACATAGCTTTACGTTGAGAGCTAGTACGGCCTAATTTACGGTAAGCCACTTGTTGTTTCCTCCTTGTAAGAATTAATCGTCCTTACGCAAGCCTAAGCCTAGTTCGTGAAGTTTCATCTTCACTTCTTCTAATGATTTACGTCCAAGATTACGGACTTTCATCATTTCAGGTTCAGATTTTTGTGTAAGTTCTTGTACAGTATTAATTCCTGCACGTTTTAGACAGTTATATGAGCGAACGGACAAGTCCAGTTCTTCAATCGTCATTTCTAACATTTTGCCTTTCGTTGTTTCTTCTTTTTCGACCATAATCTCAGTTGTCTGAGCTACGTCGGTAAGTTCCACAAAAATGCCCAAATGTTCAGTTAAAATCTTGGCAGACAAGCTTAATGCATCTTGAGGCATAATAGAGCCATCTGTCCAGACTTCCATTGTTAATTTATCGAAATCATCACGCTTCCCGACACGAGCCGCTTCAACTTGATAGTTGACGCGTTTCACAGGAGTATAGATGGAATCAATCGCTAATACACCAATTGGTGCGTCAGCTTTTTTGTTGTCCATAGCAGAAACATACCCACGACCTGGCTTAGCCTTTAATGTCGCTTTGAATGTTTTGCCTTCGGCAACTGTTGCGATATATAAATCTTTGTTTAAAATCTCAACATCACTGTCAACGAGAATGTCGTTGGCTGTTACTACAGCAGGTCCAGTAATATCAATATGCAAGGTTTTTTCTTCTTGTGCATAAAGCTTCATTGCCAAACCTTTTAAATTCAAGATAATTTGCGTTACATCTTCGCGTACACCCGGTACAGTCGAAAACTCATGCAAAACACCTTCGATTTGAACGCTTGTTACAGCAGCTCCGGGTAGGCTTGAGAGCAAAATGCGACGAAGAGAATTGCCTAGTGTAGTACCATATCCTCTTTCAAGGGGTTCTACTACGAACTTGCCGTAATCTCTATCTTCATCAATTTTTGCAAATTTTGGTTTTTCAAACTCAATCATTCTTATTGTTCTCCTTTCAAATAAATGAAAGCAGAGTTCTACTCAAACTCCAACATCTCATCATGCGTGTCTAACTCCATTATACACTAAAGGTACAATAAGGAAAAATTATACACGACGACGTTTTGGAGGACGAGCACCATTGTGAGGTACTGGGGTTACATCTGTAATTGCTGTAACTTCCAAACCTGTCGCTTGCAATGAACGAATAGCTGCTTCACGACCTGAACCAGGTCCTTTAACAGTTACTGATACAGTCTTCAAACCATGTTCCATTGCCGCTTTTGTTGCTGCTTCAGCTGCCATTTGAGCTGCGAATGGTGTAGATTTTTTAGAACCTTTAAAACCAAGCGAACCAGCTGATGACCATGCTAATGCATTACCATGAACGTCAGTAATCATGACGATAGTGTTGTTAAAAGTAGAATGAATGTGTGCAATACCAGCTTCGATATTCTTTTTCACACGGCGTTTGCGTTGTACTTTTTTAGCCACTTAAGATATCCTCCTTACTTTATTTTTTCTTCCCTGCTACTGTTTTAGAAGGGCCTTTACGTGTACGAGCGTTGTTCTTAGTGTTTTGACCACGAACTGGCAAGCCACGACGGTGACGGATACCACGGTAAGAACCGATTTCCATCAAACGTTTGATGTTTAAGTTCACTTCACGACGAAGATCACCTTCAACTTTTAATTTGTCAACCTCAGCACGAATTGCGTCTGTTTGTTCGTTTGTTAAGTCTTTAACACGAATTTCTTCAGAAACGTTTGCTGCTGCTAAGATTTCTTGTGCAGTCTGTTTACCAATACCATAGATATAAGTTAATGAGATAACTACACGTTTTTCACGAGGAATATCTACTCCTGCGATACGAGCCATATTGTTTATCCTCCTTCCTTATTAACCTTGACGTTGTTTGTGTTTTGGATTTGCTGGGCAAATCACCATGACGCGTCCTTTGCGACGAATCACTTTACAATGTTCGCACATTGGTTTTACTGATGGTCTTACTTTCATGATATACCTCCATACATTTGGCGTAAGCTACATTATTTAAAGCGGTAAGTAATACGTCCACGAGTCAAATCATACGGTGACATTTCCACCGTTACCTTGTCTCCTGTAAGAATGCGGATATAGTTCTTGCGAATCTTACCAGAAACGGTAGCTAGGATTTGATGCCCGTTTTCTAATTCCACTGTAAACATTGCATTAGGCAAAGTATCGACGACTGTTCCTTCGATCTCAATCATATCTTCTTTTGCCACGCACAGTACCTCCTTAGAATTTTCGTAATGCAGTATATGTTTAAAAACACATACTTAATAAAGTCGGACTTGCGTATTTTAACACACGATTTCCGATTTATCAAGATAGAAACTCGCTGACAATCGGATTTTGCGTGTCTTAAAGATTCTCAATGATAGATTGAACATCTTTAAATACATCAGCAATGTCGCGATTGCCATCAATGTTGTGTACGAGACCTTTTTCAGTATAGAAATCTAAAATCGGTGCACCTTGTTCAACATTGACACTCAAGCGATTTTTTACTGTTTCAGGCTTGTCATCTTCACGTTGGTAGAACTCATGAGCTCCACAACGGTCACATGTACCTTCAACTGTCGTAGGATTGAATACCTTGTGGTAAGTTGCTCCGCAAGCACGACACATAAAGCGCCCGCTCAATCGGTCAACAAGGATTTCTGTCGGTACATCAATATTGATAACCGCGTCAATCTTTTTACCTAAGTCGCTTAGCATTTCTTCTAATGCGTTTGCTTGTTCAATCGTCCGTGGAAAACCATCTAATAAGAAGCCTTTAGCTGTATCATCTTCAGCCAAACGTTCTTTTACGATGCCATTGGTTACAGAATCTGGAACTAAATTTCCGCCATCTATATAAGATTTTGCTTCAAGTCCTAAGGCTGTTTGATTTTTCATCGCAGCGCGGAACATATCTCCAGTAGAAATATGTGGAATATCATAGGTAGCAATGATACGCTCGCCTTGTGTTCCTTTTCCTGCACCTGGCAGCCCCATTAAAATTAAGTTCATCATTAGAAACATCCTTTCAAATGTGGTCCTTGAATTGTTTTTGTTTAATCGCACCGAAAGTGTGCAAGCTATAAAACTGCACACTTTTGGATATGAAAAGATTTACTTGTACATAAATCCATTGTATTGACGTTTTAACATCAATCCTTCGAGTTGTTTCATTGTTTCAAGTGCTACACCGATAACGATGAGCAAGCTGGTTCCGCCTAGTCCGATTGAACGTGGTAGATTCCAAAGCATGGAAGCAACGATTGGTAAAAGGGCTACTAAGCCTAAGAAGATAGAGCCGACAACACTTAAACGCATTAAGAGTTTGGATACCCATTCTTCTGTTCCTTTACCGGGACGAACACGAGGAATATAACTTCCTTGTTTTTGCAAATTTTCCGCTAATTTCTCAGGGTTAACTTGGACAAAAGCGTAGAAGAAGGTAAAGGCAACAATCAAAACTGTATAAATTGTCGCACCGGGAACGGTGCTATAATTGAAGATTTGAGTTGCTACGCCGTACCATGCTGAGCCTGCAAATCGATCTGCAAAGATTTGTAGGATAGCATTTGGCATTGAAATGAAACTTGATGCAAAGATTACAGGAATAACTCCAGCAGCATTTACTTTTAATGGTAGATAACTACTATTGTCAGCACCAGTTGCACGTTTAGTGTACTGAATTGGGATTTTACGCTCAGCTTGTTGCATGAACGTTGTTCCTGTAACAATCAAAATGATTGCAAGAATCAAGATTGCTACAAAAGCATAATCTTCCCAATTGACTGTTCCGCGAACGAAATGGTCAAGATACACTTCCTCAACGGCATTTGGCAAGGAAGAAATGATACCTGCAAAGATAATCATTGATGTTCCGTTACCAATTCCCTTATCGGTAATCATCTCACCCAGCCAAGAAACAAACATTGTTCCGCCTGTTAGAATTAATCCAATTGAAAGGTAAGTTTCTAATGTAGGGTTGGGAACAAGTCTTTCTCCTACTTGGTTTAATTGGTTAAACCCAGCGGTAATCCCGATGGATTGTACGAAACCTAAAACGATTGTTAGATATCGTGTTGCTTGATTTAACTTCTTACGACCAACTTCCCCTTGCTTAGACCATTCCACAAATTTGGGAACAATATCCATTTGCAAAAGCTGGATAACGATACTAGCTGTAATGTAAGGCGAAACGCCTAGGGCAAATACAGAATAGTTTTGCATAGCTGAACCTGACACAATATTTAACATATTTAAGAAAGGCAAATCAGCTAGCTCATTTAATGCTCGTGCATTCACGCCGGGTACTGTTATTTGAGCACCCAAACGGAATACGAACAAAACGAACACAGTAAAGAGAATTTTCGACCTGATGTCTTTTTCTTTAAAAGCGTCTTTTAAGAGTCTGAACATTAGTTCACCTCCGTACTGCCTCCAGCAGCTTCGATTGCTTCTTTAGCTGCTTGTGAAAATTTAGCTGCTTTCACAGTTAATTTTTTAGTTAATTCGCCGTTAGCCAAAATTTTAATTCCAGCTTTTGCGTCTTTAACGTAGCCTGCTTCTTTCAAAGCTGCTGCGTCAACAACTGCGCCATCTTCAAAACGGTTCAAGATGTCCAAGTTTACAACAGCGTAGTCTTTACGGTTAATGTTTGTAAATCCGCGTTTTGGTAAACGACGGAACAATGGAGTTTGTCCACCTTCAAAACCTAAACGTACACCGCCGCCTGAACGAGCTTTTTGACCCTTTTGTCCACGACCAGATGTTTTACCATTACCAGATGAAGTACCACGTCCGACGCGATTGCGCACTTGGCGTGAACCTTCAGCTGCTTTTAATTCGTGAAGTTTCATAGTGTTCTTACACCTCCTCAAGTTTAATAGTGATTATTTAACTTCCTCAACGCTTACTAAGTGAGAGATTGTGTTGATCATGCCGCGAATAGCAGCATTGTCAGGTTGCACAACTGATGAGTTCAATTTGCCAAGACCTAAAGTCTTAACAGTTGTACGTTGGTTAGCAAGACGTCCGATTGGTGATTTTACTAAAGTAATTTTTAATTCAGCCATTTTTTCGTCCTCCTTATGCCAAATCTTCTACTGAGATACCGCGAAGTGCAGCAACGTCAGCAGCTTTTTTCAGTTGTTTTAATCCGTCAACAGTCGCACGTACAACGTTGATTGGAGTGTTTGAACCTAATGATTTAGAAGTAATATCAGCAACACCTGCTAATTCCAATACGGCACGTACTGGACCACCAGCTGCTACCCCAGAACCTTCAGCTGCAGGTTTCATAAGAATACGTCCACCGCCGAATACTCCGATTACTTCATGAGGTACAGTTGTACCAACCATTGGCACTTCAATTAAGTTTTTCTTAGCGTCTTCAATCGCTTTGCGGATTGCTTCTGGAACTTCTTGAGCTTTACCAGTACCAAAACCTACATGACCGTTTTTGTCACCGACAACAACTAGGGCTGCAAAACGTAGACGACGTCCACCTTTAACAACTTTCGTTACACGGTTGATTGCTACTACGCGATCTTCTAAATCTAATGTTTTTGGATCGATATAAACCATGAATGGTGTTCCTCCTTCTATTAAAATTCTAGTCCATTTTCACGAGCAGCTTCAGCTAAAGCTTGCACGCGTCCATGGTAGAGGTATCCACCACGGTCAAATACTACTACTTTGATACCTTTGGCAACGCCACGTTCAGCAACTAATTTGCCGACTGCAGAAGCTTGCTCAGTTTTTGTTCCACCTGAAATTTCTTTATCTAAGGTAGAGGCACTTGCTAGCGTCACACCCGCTACATCATCAATTAATTGAGCGTAGATGTTTGTATTTGAACGAAATACATTTAAACGAGGGCGAGCTGCTGTACCAGAAATGTTTTTACGCACGCGTAGGTGGCGTTTCAAACGTTTTTTGTTTTTATCTGGTTTTGAAATCAAGATTTTCACCTCTTATATTTTTTTGTTTTTTAGGTTTGGAAAGCCTACACATATAATGCACGGGCTCCAAACAAGCTGAACCTAGCAAAATAGATAAATTTGAGAACCTGCACCAAAGGTGCAGAACTGTCAAATTTCCTAATTTTGTACGGTTCAAAACGCTTGTTTTCCGCACCTTTATTTCCCAGTTTTACCTTCTTTACGGCGTACGAATTCGCCAACATAACGAATACCTTTACCTTTGTAAGGCTCTGGAGGACGGCGTGAGCGGATGTAGGCTGCTACTTCACCTACGGCTTCTTTTGATGAACCTTTCACAACGATTTGCGTTGGAGCTGGAACTTCAAAAGTAATGCCTTCTGGCGCTACGACTTCATCTGGGTGAGATTTACCAACTGCTAATACAAGTTTGTTGCCTTGTAATTGTGCACGGTAACCTACCCCGATCATTTCCAAGTTTTTCACGAAACCTTCAGATACACCAGTTACCATGTTAGCAAATAGTGCACGAGATGTTCCGTGGATTGTTTTCATTTCTTTTGAATCATTCGGACGTACGAATGTTACTTCGTTACCGTCTTGTTTAATTTCGATCGCTTCGTTAAAGTCACGGACTAATTCGCCTTTAGGACCTTTAACTGTTACAGTGGCACCATTTCTTTCGAAAGTTACGCCAGCTGGTAACACGACTACTTTATTACCAATACGACTCAAGTGAGGCACCTCCTCTTTAATTTGTTTAGATTACCAAACGTAAGCGATAACTTCTCCGCCGACGTTCTTTTGACGAGCTTCTTTATCAGTTAATAAACCTTCAGAAGTTGAAATGATGGCAATACCTAAACCATTCAATACTTTAGGTACATCATTATTTTTCACATAAACACGTAAACCTGGTTTAGAAATACGTTTTAAGTTTGTGATAACACGTTCACCGTTTTTGCCGTATTTCAAGAATACGCGGATAACGCCTTGTTTCTCATCTTCGATATATTCAACATCTTTCACGAAACCTTCTTTTTTCAAGATTTCAGCGATGTCACGTTTGATTTTAGATGCAGGAACTTCTAAAACTTCATGTTTAACCATGTTCGCATTACGAATACGAGTTAAAAAGTCTGCGATTGGATCTGTCATGACCATTGATGTGTTTACCTCCTTCTAAGGATTTGTTTGTATAGACAGTGTTTTCGTAATTCTCTTAGTAAGTACTCTTACCAAGAAGCTTTCTTCACGCCCGGAATTTGACCTTTATAGGCAAGTTCGCGGAAGCAAATACGGCAAAGTTGGAATTTACGATATACTGAATGTGGACGTCCGCAACGTTCGCAACGTGTATATTCTTGTGTTGAGAACTTAGCTGGGCGTTTGTTTTTAGCAATCATTGATTTTTTAGCCATTTATCTTTGCCTCCTATTTTTTTTCAAACGGCATGCCTAAACCTGCCAATAATTCGCGTCCTTCTTCGTCAGTGTTAGCAGTTGTAACAATAACGATATCCAAACCACGAACTTTATCTACCAAATCATAATCGATTTCAGGGAAGATAAGTTGTTCTTTAACACCTAATGTGTAGTTTCCGCGTCCGTCAAATGCTTTAGCAGATACACCGTGGAAGTCACGCACACGAGGAAGTGTAACAGTTACTAATTTATCTAGGAACTCATACATTCTTTCTCCACGCAAGGTAACTTTCGCACCGATAGGCATTCCTTCACGCAAACGGAAGTTTGCGATAGATTTTTTCGCTTTAGTAATCAACGGTTTTTGACCTGAGATTAAAGCCAATTCTTCAACAGCTTTATCCAAGTTTTTTGAGTTAGAAACCGCATCACCAACACCCATGTTAAGAACGATTTTCTCAACTTTAGGCACTTGCATTACTGAAGTGTAGTTGAACTTTTCAGTTAAAGCACTAACTACTTCAGTTGTATATTTTTCTTTTAAACGATTAGCCACTTAGCTTACTCCTTTCGTGGAAAATTATTTGTCTAGGATTTCTCCAGATTTTTTGTTGAAACGAACTTTTTTGCCGTCAACTTCTTTGTAACCTACACGACCAGCAACGCCGTTGGCATCAAGAACCATTACGTTTGAAGCATCTACTGGCGCTTCAAATTCAACGATTCCACCTTGTGGGTTTGCATTGTTAGGTTTTTGGTGTTTTTTAGCTACGTTGACACCTTCAACGACCACTTTGTTAGTCTTAGGTGAAGCGGACAAAACGATGCCTTCTTTACCTTTGTCTTTACCAGTGATAACTTTTACTTTATCGCCTTTTTTAACGAACATTCTACCTTTACCTCCTTTTAGGTTTAGGGACTATAATACTTCTGGTGCTAGAGAAACGATCTTCATGAAGTTGTTGTCGCGCAATTCACGAGCAACTGGGCCGAAGATACGTGTTCCACGAGGAGATTTGTCATCACGGATGATAACCGCTGCATTTTCGTCGAACTTGATATAAGAACCGTCTGCACGACGAGCTCCTGTTTTTGTACGAACGATAACCGCTTTTACTACATCACCTTTTTTCACAACGCCACCTGGAGTAGCTTGTTTTACTGTTGCAACGATAACATCACCGATGTTTGCTGTTTTACGTCCAGAACCACCAAGTACTTTGATAGTAAGGATTTCGCGAGCACCTGAGTTATCAGCAACTTTCAAACGAGATTCTTGTTGGATCACTTAAGTATCCTCCTTTCGATTATCAATCAATCTAGGTTGTCTAGATAATAACTGCTTTTTCGACTACTTCGATTAAACGGAAACGTTTAGTCGCTGAAAGCGGACGAGTTTCCATGATACGAACGATGTCACCAATTTTTGCTTCATTGTTTTCATCATGCGCTTTGTATTTTTTAGAATATTTAACACGTTTACCATAAACTGGGTGAGTTTTACGAGTTGATACTTCAACAACGATAGTTTTTTCCATCTTGTCTGAAACAACGCGTCCTTGGTAAACTTTACGATCATTACGTTCAGTCATGCGTAAGACTCCTTTCAATGTTAGGCTTGTTCACGCATTACTGTCTTGATGCGTGCAATTGATTTACGTACTTCTTTGATACGTGCTGTATTTTCCAATTGACCTGTTGCTAATTGGAAACGAAGAGTGAATAATTCTTCTCTTAATTCCGCTTCTTTAGCAATCAAGTCAGCAGATGATAATTGTTTGATTTCATTAATTTTCATTCGTTACACCTGCTTCCTCACGTTTTACAATTTTGGTTTTTACTGGCAATTTGTGGCTTGCAAGGCGTAATGCTTCACGAGCTACTTCTTCAGATACGCCGGCGATTTCAAACATGATCTTGCCGCGTTTAACTGGTGCTACCCAGCCTTGAGGAGCCCCTTTACCAGAACCCATACGTACCCCAATTGCTTTTGCTGTGTATGATTTATGAGGGAAGATTTTAATCCAAACTTTCCCACCACGTTTCATATAACGAGTCATAGCGATACGGGCTGCTTCGATTTGACGGTTTGTGATCCAGTGAGAATCAACTGCTTGAAGACCCCATTCACCGAATGCGATTTCTTTGCCGCCTTTAGCTTCTCCGCGCATTTTTCCGCGGAATTCACGACGGTGTTTTACACGTTTTGGTACTAACATGGACTATTTTCCTCCTTTCACAGAATTCTTTTTAGCTGGAAGGATTTCTCCACGGTAAATCCAAACTTTAACGCCTAGTTTACCATAAGTTGTGTCTGCTTCTTCCCATGCGTAGTCAATATCTGCACGCAATGTGTGAAGTGGAACAGTTCCTTCTGAATAACCTTCAGCACGAGCGATATCAGCACCGTTCAAACGACCAGAAACTTGTGTTTTGATCCCTTTAGCGCCAGCACGCATTGTGCGTTGGATAGCTTGTTTTTGCGCACGGCGGAATGCCACACGACCTTCTAATTGACGGGCAATGCCTTCGCCAACTAATTTTGCATCTAAGTCAGGTTTTGCAATTTCAACGATGTTGATGTGAACTTGTTTGCCTGTTAGTTTGTTTAATTCTTTGCGTAAAGCGTCAACTTCAGATCCGCCTTTACCAATAACCATACCTGGTTTTGCAGTGTGTAGTGATACGTTCACACGGTTGTTTGAACGTTCAGTTTCGATTTTAGAAATCGCTGCGTCTTTAAGTCTAGTTTGGACAAATTTACGGATTTTAAGATCTTCATGTAAATAGCTTGCATATTCTTTTTCAGCAAACCACTTAGCATCCCAATCACGGATGATGCCAACACGCATACCAATTGGATGTACTTTTTGACCCACTTAGTAACCCTCCTTATTTTTCCGTAACAACCACAGTGATGTGAGAAGTACGTTTCATAATTGGTGAAGCAGAACCTTTTGCACGAGGACGGAAACGTTTCATCGTTGGTCCTTCGTTTACGAATGCTTCAGATACATATAAGTTTTCAACGTCTAAGTCGAAATTGTTTTCTGCATTTGCGATAGCGCTCATCAAAACTTTTTCGATAACGCCTGCAGCTTTGTTTGGTGTGAATTTCAAGATTGAAATAGCTTCAGCAACTTGTTTTCCACGGATAAGGTCGATAACTAAACGAGATTTCCGAGGTGAAACACGAACTGTTTTAGCAGTTGCTTTAGCAGATGTAATTTGTTCTGACATTTGCGTATTCTCCTTTTGTCTTAACGTCTAGTTTTCTTGTCGTCAGCAGCGTGACCTTTGTAAGTTCTAGTTGGTGCAAATTCACCAAGCTTGTGTCCTACCATGTCTTCTTGGATATAAACAGGAACGTGTTTACGTCCATCATATACTGCGATTGTCAATCCAACAAAGTTTGGGAAGATTGTTGAACGACGAGACCAAGTTTTAATGACTTGTTTCTTTTCAGCACTTTGAGCTGCTTCAACTTTTTTCATAAGATGATCATCAGCGAAAGGCCCTTTTTTCAAACTACGGCTCATGGTGAACCTCCTTTGCTTAATTTTTTATATTAAACGGTTATTAATCTAAAATTATTTAGAGTTACGACGACGAACGATAAGCTTGTCTGAAGAAGCTTTCTTGTTACGTGTCTTAAAGCCAAGAGCTGGTTGACCCCAAGGTGATACTGGAGCTTTACGACCAACTGGAGCTTTACCTTCACCACCACCGTGTGGGTGATCGTTCGGGTTCATTACAGAACCGCGGACAGTAGGACGTTTACGCATCCAACGAGAACGACCAGCTTTACCGATGTTAATCAATTCATGCTGTTCGTTACCAACTGTACCAACAGTTGCGCGGCAAGTAGCCAAAATCATACGAACTTCGCCTGAGTTCAAACGAACTAGTACGTATTTGCCTTCTTTACCAAGAACTTGAGCAGAAGTACCTGCTGAACGGATTAATTGTCCACCTTTGCCCGGTTTCAACTCAATGTTGTGGATAACAGTACCAACTGGAATGTTTGCTAATGGCAAAGCATTACCTACTTTGATATCTGCATCTACGCCTGATTCAACTTGCATACCTACTTCTAAGCCTTTAGGTGCTAAGATGTAAGCTTTCACGCCGTTTTCGTAAGTGATAAGGGCGATATTAGCTGAACGGTTTGGATCATACTCAATAGTTTTAACTGTAGCTTTAATTCCGTCAGTGTTACGTTTGAAATCAACCAAACGGTATTGACGTTTGTGTCCGCCACCTTGGTGACGTACTGTAATGCGTCCGTTGTTGTTACGGCCTGCATTGTTTTTCAATGGCTCTAACAATGTTTTTTCTGGTTTATTTGTAGTAATTTCTGCAAAGTCAGAAGAAGTCATGTTACGACGACCATTTGAGGTTGGTTTGTATTTACGAATACCCACTCTTAAATCCTCCTTGGTTTAGTTTTTATTAATCTTCAGAGCTAAATAACTCGATGTCTTTAGAATCTTCAGTTAGTGTTACGATAGCTTTACGTTTTTTGTTTGTGAAGCCAGTGTATTTACCAACACGTTTTTTCTTAGGTTTTACATTCATGATGTTGACGTTTTTAACTTTCACACCATCAAAAGCTGCTTCAACAGCTTGTTTTACCAAAGTTTTGTTAGCTTTTGTATCTACTAAGAAAGTGTATTTCTTTTCGTCCATAGCCATCATTGAAGCTTCAGTAATTACTGGTTTTTTAATAACATCTAATAAACTCATTATGCAAGTACCTCCTCAATCTGAGATAATGCAGCTTTAGTTACGATCAATTTATCAACTGATACGATATCTAAAACAGATGCACTTGATGCAGTTGTGAAGAATACGTTTGGTAAGTTAGAAGCTGATTTAGCAGCTGCTTCATTTCCTTCGTTTTCTACGATAACTAATACTTTCGTATCAACATTCAAGTTTTCAAGAACTGCTTTGAATTCTTTTGTTTTTGGCGCGTCGAATGACAATCCTTCAACTGCTACCAATTTGTTTTCAGCAACTTTTTCTGAATAAACAGATTTAAGTGCTAATTGACGAACTTTTTGTGGAAGTTTGTATGCGTAACTACGAGGTGTAGGACCGAATACAATACCACCGCCACGCCATTGTGGAGAGCGGATAGAACCTTGACGTGCACGACCAGTTCCTTTTTGACGCCATGGTTTGCGACCACCGCCACGGACTGCTGAACGGTTTTTAACAGCGTGTGTTCCTTGACGTTTTGAAGCGCGTTGGCTCAAAATTACGTCGTAAACTACTGTTTCGTTCACTTCGATTCCGAAGACTGCATCGTTTAAAGCTACTTCACCAGCTTGTGTACCATTTTGGTTAAATAATGCTACGTTTGCCATTTACTAAGTTCCCCTCCTTCTTAAATTATTTACCAGCTTTAACTGCTGATTTGATAGTAATCAATGATTTTTTCGCTCCAGGTACGTTACCTTTAATAAGGATAACATTCTTGTCAGCGATAACTTTTGCAACTTCCAAGTTTTGGATAGTTACTTTGTTGCCACCCATACGGCCAGCAAGTTTTTTATTCTTAAACACACGGTTAGGTGCGACAGGACCCATTGAACCTGGACGACGGTGGTAACGTGAACCGTGAGCCATTGGCCCGCGTGATTGACCATGACGTTTGATTACGCCTTGGAATCCTTTACCTTTTGTCGTACCTGTGACATCAACGATATCTCCGGCTGCAAATGTTTCTACTGTAATTTCGTTTCCAACTTCTAAGCCTTCGAATCCTTTGAATTCACGAATGAAGCGCTTAGGAGCCGTGTTTGCTTTCGCAACATGACCTTTCGCAGGTTTGTTTGATAAAACTTCACGTTTGTCGTCAAAACCAACTTGAACAGCTTCGTAGCCGTCAGTTTCCACAGTTTTCACTTGCAAGACAACGTTTGCTGCTGCTTCGATAACTGTTACTGGAATAAGTTCGCCAGATTCAGTGAAGATTTGAGTCATTCCCACTTTTTTCCCTAAGATTCCTTTGGTCATGAGTACACCTCCATTTTCTTCTTTTTATTAAAGTTTGATTTCGATATTAACACCAGATGGAACATCAAGTTTCATCAAAGCATCAACAGTTTTTGGCGTAGGGTTCACGATGTCGATAAGACGTTTGTGAGTACGCATTTCGAATTGCTCACGAGAATCTTTGTACTTGTGAGTTGCGCGGATGATTGTGTAAAGCGAACGTTCTGTTGGAAGTGGAATTGGACCACTTACAGAAGCACCTGTACGTTTTGCTGTTTCAACAATCTTTTCTGCTGCAGTGTCTAAAATGCGGTGTTCATACGCTTTTAAACGAATACGAATTTTTTGTTTTGCCATCTTCTTTACCTCCTTCGTCTATTTTTAAAATAGGCTAGCTCCACAGGAAAACCAATACATGAACGCGTGGCAATGCGTCCGGGTGTATCGCAACCTCCTGTTTCAATGCCGCAAGTGTTTTTAGGTCGTCCTAAAGAAACACCTTTGCTATATTACTATGGTTTTGCTAAGAGTGCAACATTTTGAGCCAAAAAACTTATAATTATTTAAAGAAAACGTTTCCTTTTATAGTGTTTTTATAGTAATTTTTGGAATTTAATTCAATTTCTTTTTCTAAAAAGCTCTCTAAACCTTGATGTAACAGCATTTATCCGATAATCCTCTTTCAATAAAAGAAACACACGGATAAGTTGTCATTGCCGTAAGAAAATATAAAAAGTTGCGGAAAAATCCGCAACTTTTGACTTCTTAATCTTCTAGTTTTACCTCAAGCAAATCCAAAATTCTCGTTAAATCCGCCTGCGAAACGTACTCGATTTCAATTCTGCCCTTGTTGCCCTTGTCTGATATGACAACGTTTGTGCCGAATTTATCCATCAGGAGTTCTTCACTTTCTACTATATAATAAGGCTTATTTTTTGTAGGTGGTTTCACAACTTTCGTTTTGCCTTCGTTCATTTCTTTGACAAGTTGTTCGATTTGACGGTTGGATAAACCTTCTGCGATTACTTTTTTGGCTAGAGGCTCAATTTTTTTCTTGTCTTTTAGACCTAAAATGGCTCTTGCTAGACTTGGATTTAATTGCCCTGTTCTAACTAACTCCTGCACAGGAGCTGGAAGAGTGATTAGGCGTAGGTAGTTGGCAATGACTGGGCGAGATTTTCCGACCACTTTAGCTACTTCTTCTTGTGTCAAAGGAAGTTCAGGATTAGTCATCAAGCTTTCATAGCCAAATGCCGTGTCGATTGGGTTTAAATCTTCACGCTGAACGTTTTCTAAAAGCGCCAAAACCTTGCTTTCTTTTTCCGTATAATCACGAACAACAGCCTCAATGCTTGGCAAGCCTAAAAGTTTAAATGCACGGAAACGACGTTCCCCAGCGACAATATTGTAGCCTTTTATTGATGATTTCACGACAACAATCGGCTGCAAAAGTCCATTTTCCTTGATTGAAGCTGCTAGTTCATTGAGCTTTTCTTCATCAAAGGTCTTTCTTGGCTGGTGTGGATTGGGGCGGATTTCGTCTAACGGAATTTCCACGATGGTGTCATGTTCCTTATCCACCTGTTCAATCAAGTCAAGATTGGGCGGATTGTCGCCAAATAGGGATTCTAGTCCTTTGGATAGTCCTTTTTTCTTAACCACGGGCAAGTACCTCCTTGGCTAGTTCCATATATTCTTGGGCACCGATACTCTTAGCATCGTAATCTACGATAGACTGACCAGCTGATGGCGCTTCTGCCAATGTGATATTGCGACGGATAATCGTGTCATAAACTTTTTCTTTAAAGTATGTACGCACATCATCCACAACTTCTGCACCCAGATTGGTCGTGCGGTTATACATGGTAATCAACACGCCCTCGATTTTAAGTGACGAATTGAAATGTTTGCGAACCAAATCCATAGTGCCCAAAAGCTGAGCCAATCCTTCCAAAGCGTAAAATTCTGCTTGAACGGGTATCAAGATAGAGTCACTCGCTGTAAAGGCATTGATTGTCAATAAACCTAAAGCTGGCGGGCAATCAATCAAAATATAGTCAAATTCTTCTTTAGCTTTTGCCAAAGCCGTTTTTAAGCGAGTTTCGCGTGCCATTAATTGTGTCAGCTCAATATCTGCACCGGATAGAGCAATGGTTGCAGGGGCGACAAATTGTCCGCCTTCAACTTCTTGAATGATTTCTTCAATCGGTAGCTCGTGAATAACCACGTCATACATGGCGTTTTTAACCTGGCTTTTTTCAATGCCTAGTCCGCTAGTCAAATTTCCCTGCGGGTCAATGTCTATCAAGAGGACTTTTTTGCCTAGTTTTGCCAAGCAAGCACCTAGATTAATTGTTGTTGTTGTTTTGCCAACGCCGCCTTTTTGGTTGGCGACTGCGATAATTTTTCCCATGTTTGTTCTCCTACATCTCTATACTAAAGGTTTTTTATTGGGTGTCCCGGCTTTGCGGGGGTATTTGTTGGGGGTTTCTTTTTTCTTGTCAATGATGACGAGATAGCGTGTGTCTTGTGTTTTTGGTAATTCGTAACTGATTTCTTCCATTAGTTTGCCACCAAGTGTTGTGATGGCTGACTTGGCTTCTGCGGTTTCTTCTTGGCTTTGTGCTGCTTTTAAAGCTAGGAAAGTCCCGCCTTTTTTGGCAAGTGGTAGGCACAATTCGGATAGAACATTTAGTCTAGCAACCGCTCGGGCTGTTACGATATCGTAGTTTTCACGGTGGTTCTTATCCTGCCCGAAATCTTCCGCTCTTGCATGATGAAATGCTACGTCTTTTAAATCCAGCTCTTTTGCCAGTTCATTAAGGAATATCAAACGCTTGTTTAAAGAATCGACAATCGAAACTTTTAAACTTGGCACAAGGATTTTCATTGGAATACTTGGAAATCCAGCTCCTGCACCTACATCAATCAGTGTGCGCGTGTCGTCTTTTTCAATCTTGCCGAGTAAAACGGGCGCCAAAGAATCATAGAAATGCTTGAGATAAACATCTGATTTTTCGGTAATCGCTGTTAAATTCATCTTTTCATTCCACTCAACCAAAAGCGAAAAATAGCGTTCAAACTGATTTTTTTGCTCTTGGCTCAGTGTAAAACCATTGTTTTCAAGCAAGTTGTAAAATTCTTCTGGGCTCATGCACGTTCATCCTTTTGTTTTTAAGCTGTCTGGAGATTTTCCATACTATTTAATGATACGATATTTTTGACTTTTTAACAAGGTAGGACACTGAAGAATTGTTTTTCCACAATTTACTACTGTTAAATGGAAAGTAAAACGAAAAAGTTGGAGTGCTTGCCTCCAAACTTTTCATTTTTCTATGATTTTGTATTCGCCAGTTTTCAGGTTCCCTAGCGTGTATTTGCCTATATCTGTACGGATTAAGCGCAAGGTTGGGCAACCAACTGCGGCAGTCATTCTGCGGACTTGGCGGTTTTTTCCTTCTTTGATACTGATAGAAATAAAGCTAGTCGGAATACTTTTTCGCTCACGAATTGGTGGATTGCGCTCCCAGAGCCATTCTGGTTGGCTAACTTTCTTGACTTTGGCAGGCAGGGTCCAGCCGTCTTTTAGCAGAACACCTTTTTTCAGTTGCTTGATTTGCTCATTTGTGATGTCGTTTTCCACCTGAACCATGTAAGTCTTGTAGGACTTGCTTTTGGGGTCAGTCAGCTGATGATTGAGCTTGCCGTCATCTGTCAACAAAAGCAAGCCCTCGCTGTCCTTATCCAGTCGTCCAGCAGCATAAATATTGGGTATATCTATATAATTCGCCAGCGTTTCTCGTCCGTTTTCGTCGGTGAATTTAGTTAATACACCGAAGGGTTTGTTGAATAGAACTATCATATCGCTTTCTCCTTATCCACCACTGAATAAACAAACAAAAGCACACCAATCAAGGCACAAACCACACCGACTTGTAGCATGGTTGTTACGGAAAAATTGTCCAGTAAAAAGCCGCCTAAAAGTGCGCCAATGACTGAGCCGACCGTATTGGCACCTACTACAAAGGTCTGTCCTTTGACTTTGTCGCCTTCATCCATTCGCGTATTGACGTAATATACCGAAGCTGGAATAAGAACCGCAAAGGACAATGCCTGCAAGAGCTGGATAGCATTAACCATCAGAACGCTTGTCGCAAGTAGTAGTAAAACCGCCCGCAAGAGATAGACAGCCGCACCGATTTTCATGAGTTTGCTTACCTTTATTCTGGCTGCAAGGAAAGAAAATCCGAGCATAATAGGTAATTCAGAAAGGGCACTAATGGTTAACGAAAGTCCAAAGTCACTATCCGTTCCGCCCACATGGAGCATAATTTGTAGAAGATAGGTAAAGAGCATGGTATGAAAGGTAAAAGTCGCAATAATTCCTAGCAAAAAGTAAAAGAAACGATGATACTTTTTGACAAAGGTAAAGAAACTCTCGTTCTTGTCTGAGTGTTCACGCTCAATTTGTTCATGGTTTATCTTTGGAAAACTCATGACTACTAACAAAAAGAGCAAGTATAAAACCATCGAGAAAATTGGCATCACTTTTGCCGAATAAAGATTTAGTAACAATCCAGCCAAAGAAGTCGCACCCGCAAAGGTAATCGAACCTGCCCCGCGTGTTGCGCCAAAGCTAATAGAAACTCCCTGATTGATATACTCAAAAATCAGTGCGTTGACGAAGGGTTGAATGGATGCGGTAATGGCGGCAATCGCCCCATAAACTAACCCCACCAAAAGCAAATTGTCTGGGATTACCATAAAAAGTGCCAAAAGAGCTAATCCTGAGATAGACAAAAGGCATAGCACCAGTTTGACTGTGGCTTTTTCTATCTTGTCTGTAAGCGTGCCAATAACTGGCTGAGCAAATGCGGAAACTGTTCCTGCGATTGCTAGTAGCAGGCCAACTTGAGTATTGGTAAAACCGCGTGCCAGCAAATTGACAATAGCAAAGCTGTTGGTTGTGGCAAATACAGCCCAATAGAGAGCTTGCAGGGCGGCACTTTTGATTGTGAGAGTTTTGCTGTTCATTGTTTCTCCTTTTTTCTTGTTTACTTCTATCTATCAGAGTAAAAATTTACCAACTACCCGATGCTCCACCACCGTCGGAAAATCCGCCGCCACCTCCAAAATCTGACCAGTCTGAGCTGTCATTTCCGTCAGTGTTGATATTGTTTTGCACTTCATAATCATGGCGGTCGCTGTAACCCATGTCGTGAAAATAACTATTGCTCCAAAAGATATGCTCTTGCAAATTGTAGAAGAGCAAGGCATCCATCATGTCGTCTTGCGCAAAAAACCGCATGGGTTGAACGGCTGATAGGCAAGCGCCTGTTGGTTGACATCGTATTTAAGCGTTCCGTCTTGTGTTGTTTCTGTGTTTTGAATTTTTGCTAAAACCTGCGTGTTGTTGCGGTAATTTTGCAGGAAATTCTTGATATTGTCTTGGTTTATGTCAAGTTTGGTCTGTAGAAAAGTATCCGCCAGTTCTTCGTCACTGGCTAAAATCCCTTCTCTATCGCTGTCAAAGGCAAACTCCATACCAATCCATTCCATAACAGCAACTTTTCTCGCCTTTTTCTCCTTGTGGTATTTCACAGCCACGCCTCCTCCAATCAAGCCGAAAGAACAAGCCACACCAATTCCAATGAGCAGATTACGAAAAGAATTCTGCCGACTTACTTCTTGTCTTTCTAAAAAGGAATGATAGGCAGCTACATGGGAAGCAAGACTAGGCACAACCTCAATCTGAGTTCCAGCAATGGCAATCGTGCGGTTGACTACCTGCGTAATCGCGGCATAATAGTTTTCCGCCCGTAACATATCAGTCAAATCACTATCAAAAACGTAATCGCCAATACTTGCTTCGTTGAGCAAGCTACCATTCCAACCAGCACCTAGCTGTACGCGATAATCCCTATCTTCAAGAGCAATCACAAACAAAATTCCCCTATTATGCTCCCTGTCGCCAATTTGCTTTGTATTAAATAGATTTTGCGCAAAACCCTCAATGGACTGTCCGCCGGTTGTTTTCGTGATATAAACCGCAAACTGACTATTGACCTTATTCCCCTGTTGGTCGGTTGATTGGGCAAATTCATTTAAAGTCTGGTTAAGCGTGGCAATCTGCTCCTGTGATAAAACTGCTGCACCGCTATCTTGCTGAACGAAATCCTCCTGTGTTTGTGCAAAAACACTCTGTGTTCTAAATAAAACGAACAAGCTGATTACAGCTACTAATGCCAATATAGTTTTTCTTCTCTTCATATATCCATCCCCATTTCTTTTTTATTAGAATACCATATTTGGCAGAGAAAATTCGCTCTTTTTGCCATTTTATTTCGTCTTTTTTCGCAAAAAAGCTATGCCAAATACTCAGCATAGCTCTTATATCTATATTTTGTTTTAAGCCCAATCGCCATTGCGGAAAATCGGTACACGAGTGCCGTCTTTGCGAATGCCGTCGATGTTCATTTCAGGCGAACCTACCATGAAGTCAACGTGAACATTTGAGCGGTTAAGACCTGCTGCAATCAATTCTTCTTCGCTCATTTGCGTTCCGCCTTCGATAGAAAATGCGTAAGCTGAACCTAATGCCAAGTGATTTGAGGCATTTTCGTCAAACAAGGTATTGAAGAAAGTAATGCCAGATTGCGAAATTGGAGACGGATCTGGAACCAAAGCAATCTCGCCCAAACGACGCGCGCCTTCATCTGTATCAAGCAAAGTACGCAATACTTCTTCGCCTTCTTCTGCTGAAAAATCAACAACTTTACCATCTTTAAAGGTAAACTTCATTCCATCAATAATTGTTCCAGCATAGCTTAGCGGACGAGTAGATGAAATGTAGCCATCCACACGGTTCGCATCAGGAGCTGCGAAAACTTCTTCTGTAGGCATATTGGCGATAAATTCTTCGCCACGAGCATTGAGTGCGCCTGCACCTTCAAAGCGATAGTTTTCAGGCATTCCAAAAATGATGTCTGTACCCGGTGCTGTGTAGTGGAAAGCGTCAAATTGCTCTTTGTTAATTTCTTCTGCCTTGTCTTGCAGGATTTGTGCGTGCTTTTTCCAAGCTGCAACTGGGTCTTCTTCGTAAATACGTGTTGTCTTGAAGATTTGGTCCCAAAGTGCTGCTACAGCTTCGTCTTCTGACAATTCAGGGAAGACTTTTTTCGCCCAGCCTAAGCCAGCTGCGGCAACAACTGTCCATGATAATTGGTTGGATTGTGTCGCCAAACGTGTTGGCATCATAGCTTTACCCATCACTCCTTGGAAAGTTGCGATACGCTCACTTGGAACACCTGCATAAGCTGCTGGGTCTTGTGAAACTACGCTGATACGGCTAGCGTTTCTATCAATAATCTCATCTTGCTGTTTCAATTTCCATTCAGAAACATTTTCCAAACGGTCTTGGTCTGCATGAAGCAAGAACTCACGACCAACTTCGTCATCATTCCATAAAACAAGCACTTCTGCTGCACCTAGTTCATAAGCTTCACGGACAATCAAACGAGCCAAAGCTGCTTGTTCAACAGCAATATTAATCGTTACCGTATGTCCTTTTTGCGTACCCACGCCAACCTCAGCGATTAAACGAGCGTATTTTTTTAGTAATACATCAAAGTTCTCTAATGTCATTTCTTCACTAATTCCTTTCGTTTTTAAGCATATTACTATGGTATCACTTTTTCCAAAAAAAGAAAGATTATACGCAGATATTTTTTTCCTTAAAAGAAAGTAACAATCACTGTTGATATTCTTCATAAAAAAACTTATACTTAATATAACGATTGTTTGTTGGTTTATTATATGAAAGACAGGACGAGTTTATGGCGAGAAGAAAAACGGTAACAAGACAACAAATTTTAAACGCTGCTTATGAGTTGATTTCTACGGAAGGGTTTTCAAATTTGACTGCTAGAAATATCGCAGCACAAATAGGCTGTTCGACACAACCTATTTATCTTGAATTTGAAAATATGGGTGAGCTAAAGGATACTTTGTTTGAGAAGATTTACACGCATTTGGAAGAAGATATGTTTTTAAAGGAACATACGGGCGATTCGATTATTGATTTTTCCTTGAATTATATGCGTTTTGCTAAGGAAGAACCGCGTTTATACACCGCACTTTTCCTAGAAAAAGGCAACGAGCATCGGATGTTGAAGTTTTCTTATGATTTATTCTTTAAGAATGTCAAAAAAGACGAAAAATACGCAAATTTGAGCGAAGAAAAACTGGAAAATCTTCTAAATGGTACATGGGTTATCGCGACAGGTGTTGCCTCCCTTGCCTCAAGTGGCACCATTCATCCAAATGATGAGCAAAAAATCCAGCTCATGAAAGATGCAGTGACAGCCTTCATGAAACTGGATCATAAATTGGAATTAAATCCGCAGATGAATTAGCAAAAAGAGCTTGAGAAACAACTTCTCAGGCTCTTTTGTTTCCTTACAAATACTCATCAAATCGCTCAATCGCTCGGTCATCGCCTAGTAGCAAAATGCAATCTTCCTGATGAATGCGACTTTGTGCACTTGCTAGCTCTACTTCGCCATCTTTGCGGCGAATGGCAATGACATTGACACCAAATCTCTGGGTTAGATTAAGCTCTGCCAGATTTTTCTCGGTAATCTTATTGCTGGAAATCTTTATCTCCGCAACTGTAAAGCTATCGGAAAGCTCAATATAATCTAGTAGATTTTTCGTAATTAAACGATGTGCTGTCCGTTGACCCATATCTCTTTCCGGGTGAATAACCTTATCAGCTCCAATACGCTCAAGCACTTTTGCGTGGTGCTCATTGTGCGCCTTAACCCAAAGCAAGTCAACACCTGCTTCCTTAACCATAAGCGTAATCAGGATACTTGCCTGAATGTCCTCGCCGATAGCGACAACTACGCCGTCAAAATTGCGGATACCTAGTGATTTCAGGACACTTTCGTCCTGTGCGTTGGCTACAACTGCGTGGGTGGCGATATTCATGTACTCATTGACGCGGTTTTCGTCCTTGTCAATGGCTAGCACTTCCTGTCCATTTTCGATGAGGGATTTTGTTACTGAGGCACCAAATCGACCCAAACCTATTACAACGAAACTCTTTTTCATAATCTTACCTCTACTGTACCAGTTTATGCTTAAAAGCATAAATCGCTGCTTGTGTGCGGTCTTCTACCTGTAATTTGCTCAAAATGTTGGAAACGTGGGTTTTGACTGTTTTGAGTGTGATAAACAATTCATCAGCAATTTCTTGATTGCTGCGTCCTTGAGCGATAAGCTGCAGGACTTCATTTTCACGAGCTGTCAGGTCTTCATAGAGTTCTGGTGCGTATTTTTTGGTCATTCTTTCCATCATTTTGTTGGTAACTTCTGGCTCTAAGACCTTTTCGCCCTTGAATGTTTTGCGAATAGCATTGGCAATTTCACTAGCTGATGAGGTCTTTAACAAATAACCGCTGGCACCTACTTCAATAGCTGGATAAACTTTTTCATCATCAATAAAACTGGTCACTATCAAAATCTTCGCCTCAGGCCATTCAGACAAAATCTTTTGCGTGCTTTCGATACCGTCCATTTCATCCATGACCAAATCCATCAAAATCACATCTGGTTTGATACTGATCGCTTTTTGATAGCCAATTAAGCCATTCTCGGCTTCAGCGACTACTTCAATGTCTTCTTGAATAGACAAATAACTGGAAACGCCTAAGCGAACCATTTCGTGATCATCTACTAACAATACTTTTATCATAAACTCTCTCCTAACTTAGAATAGGAATTTTTATCTCAACACTGGTTCCCTGTCCTTTAAAACTGATAATCTTGACTTCGCCACCCATACCTAGCACGCGTTCTTGAATGTTTTTTAAACCGTAACTAGCTGTTTTATCCAGCGCTTTGGTGCGGTCAAAACCGACGCCGTCATCAATGACACGTAAGAGAACTGTTGAATGTAGTTTGCGCAAATAGACTTCTAACTCATCTGCTTTGGCGTGACGCAGGGTATTACTGAGCAATTCCTGCATAATGCGAAAGAGATGGTCTTCAATCCCACTTGGCAAATCAATATCCTCAATATCCCAAGTCAGCTTAATCTTAATCTTGGTTTCAAGCTCGCGCAAGAGCTGTTCAATCCCTTGTTTGAGGCTTTTTCCGGATAGTTCGATTGGGCGAAGATGTAAAAGAAGGGCGCGCATTTCACTTTGGGCGGTGTTTATCACATCCGTAACTGTAGAAAGTTGTTTGGCGAATGCCGGTTGAATGGCACCCGTTTGTGCCACTTCATTGAGCCCAGACAAAATCATCATGGCTGCAAAAAGCTGTTGGGACACACTATCATGCAATTCTCTCGACAAACGATGGCGCTCTTGCGTTAAAATCTCCTCACGACTTTCACTTCCTGCAAAATTGGTTTTTAAGTTCAAACTTTGCAACTGCTCATTCATTGACAGCAATTTTTGGGCTAAAAGGTGGATATTCTGATGGATTTGCACATTGGTTGACAGCAAGGATCCTTCTGTCGTTTCAAAGCTAATTGCCTCATCATATTCTCCACGAACCAAATGTCTGAGATTTTCCTCGATTTTCTTATCATTATTCCTCTCTATCCATGTTACTAAAAAATAGTTAAGAAAGCCAACAATGATAGAAAAAACAAAGGCATAAAGTAAAAGCGGCAAGCCTAAAAAGCTGCCGGAAAGCAGGTGTATCATAAGATTTTCACTATCTTGCCCGCTTAGTAAAAATAAAAGCATAACTAAGATAACAACAAAAGTCATAAACATGGAATAGAAAAACACTTGAATACGAGGTAAGGTCATCATATACGAATTACCTCGATTTCTCCTAAAAGTGTGCTAGAAACAATCCGCAAACGTCTGCTAGATTCTTCGTATTCCTTGCTATAAACTTTTAAAGTTTCATTACTAAGCTTGTATTCTTGCCCTTCAAATTTGGCAGTTCCAGCAAGTGTTGCGTGCTCAAAGACTACACCAACATCCATTGGCACCAAAATTCTCGTTCTGCCTGCACCCTTGCGGATTAAAATCACACTATCTTCCTTCGGCAAAAGCGTATTACCCAAATCAATAATCGTATCACCCACTAGATTGATAATGTTGATATCATCCCATTCATACGTGTCATTGCCGTAGCTCTTTGAGCCAAACCATTGACCCTTGTGGCAAGCACCGTTTTTCTGAGTTTCTGGCTCCACTGATTTAACAAAAACCATCTCAGGCTCGTGCATTTTGTCCTGCAATTTAGAATGCGGGATATTTTGAGTAAACAAGGTAAAATAAACAATCGCAATCCCTAGCATCAGCCAGACAAAGATATTGCTAAAAATTAAAATAGCTAGAATAATCCCTGCGAACAAAAGCCCAACTCCACGTTTGTGCATATCAGCTTTTCTTTTTAGTGTACTCAACAAAACAACAAAGGCAATCGCTGCTAAAACACCCAATCCTCTGCTGTGAAAAATAGAATAAATCGCTAAAAGTGCCAGAACACCCTCAATCGCAAGAAATAAACGGAAACTCTTACTCATATTAAGCACCCCTTTCATCTTTCTAATTCTACTATATTGTAAGCCATAAGGATAAAAAAGGATATAGGGCTTGAGGTTGATTTTACACAAAAAGCCCAATCCTAAGGAAATGGAATGAGCTTTCTTTTTGATTAATTTTCGACTTTAGTAATCTTCACTTTCATATCGCCGCCCGGTGTTGAGATTGTTACTTCATCACCTAATTTGTTGCCAATCAATGCTTGTGCAATCGGGCTTTCGTTTGAAATTTTGCCTTCAAATGGGTCAGCTTCCGCCGAACCTACGATTGTGTATTCTTCTTCATCGCCATCAGGAATTTCTTGGAAAGTAACCTTTTTCCCGATAGAAATCTCGTCACTTGCTACATCATTGTTATCAATGATTTGCGCAAAACGAATTTGTGTTTCCAAAGTTTTGATACGACCTTCGACAAATGACTGCTCGTCTTTTGCACTTTCGTACTCTGAGTTTTCGGACAAATCGCCAAACGAGCGAGCAATTTTGATCCGCTCGATAATTTCAGGACGACGCACGATTTTCAAGTTTTCCAGTTCTTTTTCCAGCTTTTCCTTGCCTTCTAAGGTCATTGGATATAGTTTTTCTGCCATCTTCTTCTTCACCTTTTTTGTTTAATAATATGTAACTTACCACCTGCCCTTAAAAAAAGCAAGTGGTAAGCTATCTGATTTAATTATCCACGTTGATGTATTTTTGCACCAGCGCGTGATGTTCTTCATAGGTTCTTGAGAAATACACTTTTCCAGTTGCAGGGTCTGCAAGGAAGAAAATGTAATCATTTGGAATTGGGTCTAAGACTGCCCTGATAGACATAATCGATGGACTTGCCACAGGACCCGGTCCTAAACCTGTATGCATATACAAGTTGTAAGGAGAGTCAAAGCGAGTATCCAACATTCTGTCATCATCCCAAGTCAAATTGCCAGTTCCTAAGTTACCTTGTGCGTAATGCACAGATGGATTGGTTTCTAGTGGCATATTGAGGTCCAAGCGATTGAGGAAGACTTGTGCGATATTTCTGCGGTCTTCTTCGGTCTTGCCTTCTTTTTCCACATAAGCTGCCAAGGTCAAGATTTGATGCACGTTAAATCCACGCGGATTTTGAGCAATCAATTCATAGAAATTGTTGGCACGCATATTGGCATCCATTGCCGCAACCATTGCTTCTGCCATTGAGCGCTCAGTTGAATGCTCGTTGTAGTCATAAGTTGCAGGGAATAAGTAGCCTTCCATACGGTGAATAACGTCTGGCACATCTGCACCAGCAAACAACTCAGGGTATTGTGCACGCATATCATCAAAGAATTCTTGAGAGTCAACGACATCTAAGAACTTTTGAGCTGAAAACGGTGTTTCAGGATGTTCTCGATTGTCTGCGTTGGTTTCCATCGCTCGTGCTATCTGTAGTACATTGAAACCTTCTGGTATCAAAATCCTGCCAAGAGCTGGAATTTGCGGTTGTTCGGTTCCGCCTTCTTGCAGCATGGCAATAATCTCATCCAAAGTCATGCTGGCTCTGAAATTGTAGTAACCACTGCCGAAGTTTGCAATATTGTGGAATTTTGTATAATAATTAAAGACTGTTCCGTTACGAATAATACCGTCTTCTTGCAAAATACCGCCAATCGCACGGTTGCTTGAACCAAGAGGAATGTTGACTGTTACATATTCAGTAGCATCTGGATTTTTAGGCTGCAAGCTGGAGTCAACAAAACGCCAGAATGAAAATCCTGCAATCCCAACAACCAAGACTAAAACAACGATAACTGTAGTAACAATTTTCCCAACAATGCGGTCTTCTTTAACCACACCTACTGGCTCATCGTCTTCGTCCTTGCTGTTTTTCTTTTTCTTCTTGGCTTTTGACTTTTCTGGTTTTGCTTGTGAGCGCGTCATAATCTGAGGCTCTTCTTGAGGAAGTTCTTCTGGTGTTTCTTTTTCTTCCTCTTTATCTGATGAATTTTCAACTTCTGTAGATTTGAGCAATTCGATCCCATCAGGAGTTACTTCATCTTCTTCTTTCATTAAATCCGCTTTTGAGATGACCTCACGCGCGGGTTCTTCTTTTTTGATAGAACTGTTGTAGTTTGGTGCAGCAGTTCCGTTTCCTTCTCGTAAGGCACGCATGATTTGATCTTTGAATGATTCGCCTTCTGGCGCTGCATTTTGCGGCTTGTCATTCTCGTTTCTATTATCGTCCGACAACTAAGGAACCTCCTTTAGAGTATTAACCGCGTTATTATAGCATACTTTGCGCGACTTGAAAACACCCGTGACAAAACCGACCAAAACAGCTAGCTGAATTCGTCGGTTTTCTTATTTATTTTAAGTGCAAGCCCATTTTTCTTTGAACAAACTTAACAATTTCCACAATCACGACAATCATGAAGCTCATGACAATTACAATTCCCCATTGAGATGCTTCTAAATGAGAAACGTGGAAAATTCGGTTAAAGCCGGGCACAACAATCGTTGCCATCAAAAGAACAAAGGAGAGCAAAATGGACCAGTTGAATGTTTTTGAGCGAAAAGCACCAACGGTAAAGATAGATTGATAGACACTTTTCACGTTAAAAGCATGGAAAAGCTGGATTAAGCCTAATGTTGCAAAAGCCATCGTTAAAGCATCTGCGTGTTGCAGCATATCAATCATAGAAGCATGAGCAGCGCCCGGGTCAGCAAATTGTATCGCTGTTCCCATATTTACCAACATCTTGTCTGCTTGCTCCATAGTCGTGTTCATCAAGGTATGTGCTGGGAAAAGCAGTGCCAATCCATAAGCACCCAAAGTCAATGCACCTTGCAAAAGCCCTTGATAGATAATGGAACTTTGCACACCACCTGAGAAAAATGATGCCTTTCGACCACGCGGTTTTTGTAGCATAGCACCCGGTTCTTCTGGCTCCACACCTAAAGCAATGGCAGGAAAAGTATCTGTGACCAAATTAATCCACAAGAGATGAACTGGCAAAAGCACACCCCAACCAAATAAGGTCGCTAGGAAAATGGTCAAAACTTCGGCAGTATTGGCAGACAAAAGATACTGAATGGTCTTTTGGATATTAGCAAAGACCTTACGCCCCTCCTTGACCGCTGTGATAATGGTCGCAAAGTTATCATCAGATAAAACCATATCAGAGGCACCTTTGGAAACTTCTGTGCCTGTAATACCCATGCCGATACCGATATCCGCAGTTTTTAGTGACGGTGCATCATTGACCCCATCGCCTGTCATCGCCACAATCTTGCCTTTTTTCTGCCATGCTTTGACAATTCTTACCTTATGCTCAGGTGAAACGCGGGCGTAAACAGAGTAATCTTCGATTTTTTCGCTGAAACTTTCATCTGACAGCTCATTGAGTTGCGCGCCAGTAATTACTGCATTATCCTGCGAACTTTCATCAATAATGCCCAAACGTTTAGCAATCGCTTCAGCGGTATCTTGATGGTCGCCTGTAATCATGATTGGGCGGATACCTGCTTGTTTAGCTACAGCAACAGCCTCAGCTGCCTCTGGTCTTTCTGGGTCAATCATGCCGACTAAACCTGCGAAGATTAGGTCGTTTTCTACCTTTTCGCTGGTTAATTCTTCTTCGTCGTAGAGTGTTTCTGTATATTTGTAGGCAAAAGCCAAAACGCGTAGTGCCTCGTGTGCTAGCTCAGTGTTGAGGGCTAGGATTTCTTCCACATCATCTTCTGAAAGCGGGCTGACTTGTCCGTCTTTTAGTTTTTGTGTGGCTCGTTTGATTAACTGGTCTGGTGCGCCTTTTACAGCCACCAGATAGGTGCCTTCGTTTTCCTTGTGGATAGAAGTCATGAGTTTGCGCTCGGAGTCAAATGGCAACTCTTGCACGCGTGGTTCTTTTTCTAGCACATCTTTTAGATTGTAGTCGTGATGAATACCATACTGGATTAGTGCTGTTTCGGTTGGGTCGCCGATGAGTGAGCCGTCTTGTGCAATTTTTGAGTCATTGGCGTAGTTCATGACTTTCAAGACCATATCGTCTGGAGTAATGTCGTCTTTGGCATTTAGTAAAACACCATTTGTATAAACTTTTTCCACAGTCATCTGGTTCATGGTTAAGGTTCCAGTTTTGTCTGAGGCAATGATTTCAGTTGAACCTAGTGTTTCAACGGCTGGCAGTTTGCGGACAATGGCGTTTTTCTTTGCCAAAACCTGTGTTCCCAAAGCCAGTACAATGGTAACAATGGCTGGTAAGCCCTCTGGAATAGCTGCAACAGCAAGCGCTACTGCCACCATCAAGCCTTCCAAAGCATCTTCGCCACGCAAAACCCACACGCCAAAGGTAATAGCTGCAATAATCAAAATGGCAACGGTCAAAACCTTAGATAAGCGATTAAGGTTTTCTTTTAGTGGCGTTTGCGTTTCGTCTGCATCAGCTAGCATTCCTGCAATTTTGCCGACTTCTGTTGCCATACCTGTGTTGACAACCATACCAACTCCGCGACCGTAAGTGACATTGGAGTTTTGGTAACCCATATTGACCCGGTCGCCAATCGGTGTTTCAATGTCCTCAATTTCGACAATCGCTTTTTCTACGGGGACACTTTCGCCAGTCAATGCTGCTTCTTCGATTTTCAGACTGGCACTTTCAAAGAGGCGCATATCCGCTGGCACAATGTCGCCTGCCTCTAGCATTACTACATCTCCGGGTACTAATTGGGTAGAATTGACCTCGCTAACATGACCATCACGCAAAACACGCGCAATAGGCGAGGACATATTTTTCAAAGCCTCAATGGCAGCTTCTGCCTTGTTTTCCTGCAAAACACCAAAAATCGCATTAATCAGCACAACTGCAAGGATAATAATAGCATCACTAATATCTTCGCCATGACTGGTAATAACCGATAAAGCAGCTGCTGCTAACAGAATAATAATCATTAAGTCCTTAAATTGCTCCAAAAACTTCACAAAAATCGAGCGTTTTTTCCCTTCTTCAAGGCTATTTGGACCAAAAGTTTCTAAGCGTTTAGCCGCCTCGTCTGAGGTCAATCCCTCCTTGTTTGATTGTAATTCACGAAAGATTTCTTCTTCACTCATGGTATAAAAATGAGCGATTTTCTGTTCTTTTTTCACATCTTCTGCCATCTCGTTCCCTCCATTAATAAACTTAATCTGTTGGCACTATAATATCACAATACATAGCTATTTGTTATTCTCAACTGTCCAAAAATTCTCAGCTACTCCTCGCTCAATGGCTAGAATGAATTTCTCGCGAATATCTGGAAAAGTTTTTTCCAGCTGATTAACCAAACGTTTCATCTCCTCTCGTTTGGTTTTCTTATCTACTGGGCAAGGATTGTGGATAATCGGCAACTGCATTTTTTCTGTATAGCGGATAATGTCTTTTTCCGCAATATATATCATGGGGCGAATAAGTGTGATGTCCTTTCTGGATAAATAGGTCTTAGGCTCAAAACTCTTCATCTGGCCATGTAGCAAGAAATTCATGAGATAAGTTTCAAGTGCATCATCCACATGATGACCTAGTGCGACCTTATTGCAGCCTAGCTCTTTGGCTTTGGCATACAAAATCCCTCGTCGTAGATTGGCACATAAGGAGCAAGGAGAGCGCTCTTGGCGAATATCAAAAACCACCTGCATAATATTGGTCGGCACAATCAAAAGTCCATAGCCAAGTTTTTGCATATAGGATTTTAAATCGTCAGTTTCCACTGGCAAGCCCATGTCTAACATAATTGGCACCAGCTCAAAATCAAAACCTAGAAGCTGATAAGTCTTTAGCTGGTGCAAAAAAGTAAACAGACTAATAGAATCCTTGCCACCACTGATACCGACTGCTACCTTATCATTTGAGGCAATCATTTCATGCTTTAAAACAGCTCGGCGGATTGGATTGAAAAAAATCGCATTGTCCTTATCATTTGACTTTGTCATAAGTTTCACCTCATGTGCATTTTACAAGAAAAAGCCAAATAATACTTGTTTGAGCAATCCTTTCAAAGCCAAACAAAAAAACGCCCAGCCAATTAGCTGAGGTTCTTTTATCTCAAATATTTACTGACCCAATAGCCAGAGAAATCCTACAAGTCCACCGAGTGCTGTCCCAATTCCCACTAAAAGAACAAAGATTCTGCTGATTGTCTTTAGCATATTCTTCCCCCTAAAGTTAATTTTTAGCAAGAATTATTGTATCATTTCTCCTCATATTTTAACAAGCGATAACTATCAGCTAATTGTACTATTTTTCTTCCTTTTGCCAACGCATACTGTACCAACCCAATAAATCTATCAAGAGGAACAAAACTAGACCTAGTACGCTCAGGAGGATAATCGCTGCATACATTGCTGGATAATCCATGCGCATCCAAGCATCCATGATGAAATAGCCCATACCCAAAGTCGTGCCATAAGTTTCCGCAAAGAAAAGCACCGAAATAGCTGTTCCTAAAGACACTCGACTGGTACTCAAAAGTGCATAAAAGGACGCAGGAAAGGTAATATAGCGAAATTTCTGCCAAGCGTTTGCTTGTAGGCAGTCGTAAATATCGTACAAATGACTAGGAATATTGCGAATGGCATCACGCACCGCTAGAATAACTTGTGGCAGAATTATCATCATAATCATAATGATTTTCGCCAAATCTCCTAGACCAAACAAGAGCATGACAATCGGCAACAGTGCCATTTTGGGAATGGGATAGGCAAGATACAAAATTGGGTCAAAAAGCATATCCAATTTCTTGCTTGACCCCATTAGCCAGCCAATGAAAAAGCCCAGAATGATTGAAATACCCATGCTAATCAACACGCGATAAAGACTAGCTAAAACGTGAGCTGCCATATCATTATTACTAAACAAACGCGGAAAACTTTGATAAACCACGCTAGGTAGTGGCAGGACATTTCTTTGCATGATGAGACTAATAATCAGCCAAATAAGATGAATAACCAAACCTGCTAACATTAGACCGATTAGTTTTCTGCGAATTTTTCCACCGCTCATCAATACAGCTCCTTTCTCAACTCATTTGCCCACTTGAAAAACTCGGAGCTAGTACGTTTTTCTTCTAAGGTCAAATCTTTCAAGGGATTGTCGATAATTTCTTTGACCCTTCCGGGTTTCCCCTCCATTATCACGATTTTGTCCCCCAGCAAAATGGCTTCTTCGATATCATGCGTGATAAAAAGTGTCGTGCGTTTGCGTTCCTTCCAGATTTTCAGAAAAAGCTCCTGAATTTTCTCACGTGTAATAGCATCTAAAGCAGAAAAAGGCTCGTCCATCAGTAAGAATTTGGCGTCCAAAGAAAAGGCTCGTGCCAGAGAAACTCGTTGCTGCTGCCCGCCGCTTAGACGATTTGGATACTGATTTTTGACAGCTGATAAGTCCAGTTCTTCAAAAAGTTGTTCAATCTTTTGCTTGTCCTCAGTAGTCAATTTACCCTTAGAGATTTTCAAGGCATTTTCCACAGCATCCCAAGCTGTTTGCCAAGGCAATAAGCCAAAGTTTTGTGGAACCAGAGCAATGGCTTGATTTTTAGGAAAATATTCTTCATTATCCAAAGTGATTTTCCCTGAAAAAGTCCGTAAACCAGCAATAATATTGAGCAAGGTCGATTTTCCTGTACCTGATTTGCCGATAATGGTATAAATCTGCTTGTCGTGAAAATCGATGTTGATATTGTCTATAATCACTTTATCCGCTCGTTTGACCGCAACGTTTTTTAGCCCAAGTGTGTGCGTATCTGCCATTTTCTCCCAACTTTCCTTATGTAGATACTTTTATCCTACTTTTTTATAAGAGCAAATGCAAATAAAAAAACGTGCTATTTAGGCACGCTTTAAGGCACAAGTCTTCATCTTTGGCATTTTACTTAAAGATTTTAGGCATTGCTCAATATTTTCGATTGCTTGATTATCTTTTAAAAGTGCTAAACCGTGAAATAATTGTAGATAATCGCCGCATTCTTCACACCATTCTTCTTCTTTTTCATCCCAAAAGGCTGCTAGGAAATTGTCCTTGCTATCAATCTCGGGGAAAGTCGTATGAAGTTTTTGCCAAGCATTCTTGTAGTGGGTGACTGCCTCTTGGAAGGAAGAAAACTCAATAGATGAAACAATATCATTTTCCCAATCATCAAAAAACCACCAAGGTTCGTTTTCTCCGAATAATTCAATAACGCGATACATTTCAAGTTTCCTTTCTTACAAATAATCTCTACTCGTGATAGTGAATTAATCTTACATTGTTTTTGGGGATTTTGCTAATAAGTTGCTCAGAGGTTTGGGTTTTGTGTATGGGAAAAGCTGTTCTGATTACTCAAAACAGCTTTTACTACTATATATATTGTCTTTCTTGCCCTTCTTTAAAAGCCGCATCAATCAAGCCACCGCCTAGGCATTCATCGCCATCATAAAAGACAACTGCTTGTCCGGGAGTAATTGCTCGAACTGGTTCTGAGAAGATAACTTTCGCCTTGTCGCCTTCTTCTAGGATAACGTGAACTGGCACATCTGCTTGACGGTAGCGGAATTTCGCCGTACAGTCGAATTCCTTTAGTTTTGCCTCGTTACTGGTAAAGTGAATAGTGCTAGCTGTTAAGCTATCCGAATACAAGTTTTCATGATGAAACCCTTGCCCGACATAAAGCGTGTTGCTGGCAAGGTCTTTACCGACCACAAACCAAGGCTCGTTGCTGGTGCCATGCTGTCCGCCGATACCTAGTCCGCCACGTTGACCGATTGTGTAGTACATCAGTCCTGCGTGCGTACCCATCTCAACACCGTCCAAAGTCATCATCTTGCCTGCGGTTGCTGGCAGATAATTGCTGAGGAATTGTTTGAAATTCTTTTCTCCGATAAAGCAAATGCCAGTAGAATCCTTTTTCTTAGCTGTCGCCAGTCCAGCTCGTTCAGCAATGGCGCGAACTTCTGATTTTTGCATATTTCCTAGCGGGAACATGGTTTTATTGAGTTGTTCTTGAGAAAGCTGGCTGAGGAAATAAGTCTGGTCCTTGTTATTATCCACACCACGCAACATACGATTGTTGCCATTGGCATCACGTTCTACTCGTGCGTAGTGACCTGTTGCTACATAGTCCGCACCCAATTTCATGGCATAATCAAGGAAAGCTTTAAACTTAATCTCCTTGTTGCACATGACATCTGGATTGGGTGTACGACCCAAGCGGTATTCTGCTAGGAAATACTCGAATACTCTGTCCCAATATTCCTTTTCAAAGTTGACCGAATAATAAGGAATGCCGATTTGTTCAGCGACTGCTGCTACATCCTTATAGTCTTCAGTTGCGGTACAAACACCATTTTCATCAGTGTCGTCCCAGTTTTTCATGAAAATGCCGACCACGTCGTAACCTTGTTCCTTTAGGACAAGCGCTGTTACCGAGCTATCGACACCCCCACTCATGCCCACGACTACGCGGGTTTTTGAGTTGTCTGTCATTATTCTTACCATCGTTTCTTTAGATTGCGTTAATCGTACGAAGTGAAGGTTCGTATTAACTTTGCCATTATACAAGGGAATTGGTGGTTTGGCAATTTGTTGAGATGGGTTATATATAAATTTTCAAACTAAATGCAATTCCTCACGAATCGCATCGGAAAGTGTCTTTGAAAAATTCAAGCCGGCTGCAATTCCTGCATCGTTCAGATACTTAGGAATGGACAAGGTTTTCTTGACAGGCGTTGTATCATTTGCACGCTTGTATTCCTCAAAATCAATATCCACAAAAGTTACAATATCTCCCTCATTACTTTCAAAGCTCTTAGAATTAGGATCTGGCAAAGTCTGACCCAAATCTTCAAGCAAGGACAAACCAGCCAGACCTATCACATCACGTGCCATAAAAATTGTTTCGGCTAGCGTACTTCCTTGTGTGTTCAGCTCAAAATCTGGTACAAAAGCTGAATATTTGTACTTTGTCGGCTCCTTTTCGTCATAAGTGATGACAACAGGATAAGCGGTTCTTTCTAGCATTTTTCTCCTCCTCGTATTCTGATGCTTATCTTAAACTTCTTCGTTTGATGATGGCTTGGCAGACTTTTTCAGGAAGTTCCGAATGCCTGCCCAGTGATTCTTGTTCCTTACCATTTGTCCATATTTCGTGATTACTTCCCTCACGAATTTTCCACCAACCGTTTTTCTTAAAGAGTTTTTCCATCGCTCGTTTTTTCATTTCTTTTCCTCTTTACATTCGTTATTATACGTGCAAATTACGTACAATTCAAGTTTTATACGTGTTCTTTACGTAGTTGCTTGAAGTGTAATTTATACCTATACTAATAAATACGCAATTTATTGAGGAAATTATAGAATGATGAAAGAAAAATTGTTGCCTATGGGATTGTAGCTAAAAAACAACAATTTTAGCTACAGACTTAAGTACTACATGACCCTGTAGTTACTTGATTGAGAGAAATATACACCCGTATGTAACAATCGATAACTACAAAATAAAAGTAAACTTCATATTTTCGGGTATTGTCCCTAAATATGAAGTTTACTTCTAATTTTTCTATTCGATATGGCTTGCCCTTATACTAAATCGTAAATTAATAATATGTTTCAATCAAATAATCCAGCAAATCTAACAGCGTCTGCCCTGTCCAACCTGTTTCTTCTTGATTGGAATGAAGACCGCCAATCGTTTCAAAATTTTTGAGAAATCTATTCATGTTGTAGTTATTTTCATTTCGTTTGCCTGTAATCATTCCTAGATTTCCTTCGTTATCCATTTTGCAATAAATATTGTAGCCACCAAAAAGTGAACCTTTGTATCTATCATTTGGTTTAACAGTGTATTTGGAAAAATCAGGGCATAATTTGCTTAGCAAAGCTATAATTTCGTCTTGCATCTAGTTCCCTCCTTTATAAAAACCAGTAGCATAAAAATCCGAAGTGTATCGTATTATTTTCAACTTCCGACTTTCTCAAAGCAGTCCCATCTTTCCCACTCGCTAACATCAAGGTTTGATGGTTCATACCCATCATAGTGAACATAAAGCAGATTATCTGAAATAGTGAAAGTGTAATATTCAGATTGATATACATCTTGGGCAACTCCATCTGAATCATATTTGACGAAATGAAATTGTCCTAAGCATCCTGTTTCATTCTGGTCGATTATTACGTACGCTATGCTATCGGAAGAATTATTAATTACACGACCTAAGTTTAGTCCCTGAACTATTCCTCTACCATGGGATTTAAAATCAATATACGCATCTACGCTGTATTCAACAACATCAGAATATATCACTGTTTCCTCTTTATCCATGTCGAATTCTTTCCAGTCGGATTCTTTGTATTGATATACTCCTAAGATTCCTGGATTAATTTCTGTCACTTGATTGTCATTATTTTGTTCATTTTGGCTAGTCTTAATTTCTTGTTCTCCCTGACTTGTTGAAGAATTTGATTGCAAAGCAGCAAGTACTATGCAAGCAATAATCAAAATGGCGATAAATAAATATGTGCCTCTCAAACTGCTTTTCTTTGGTAATTTACTATTCTGTGTGCTTTTTGATTGCTTATCTTCATTTATTGCCTTAGGTGCGACGATTCCTTTTTCCTCCAAAACTGTTGTTGTTTTGTTTGATTTTGGATTTTCTATATCTTGTGCTGCTTTTGCATCTGCCTTTTTAACCAAAACAACCGATACTTCATCTCCATTACGAGAAACTTCAATCTCATCATCTACATTTGGTTGAAAATTGAAAATAGATAGAGGGATTTTTTCAAGTTTTGAGTCGTTATCAATGAATACATAAGTTTCATCTATCGATAATATCTTTGCCACTTTTCGCCATTCCTTTCAATTTAATGAGTTTCCTTTGCAGAAGTTGCTCATTTTTTTACTTTATCACTAGCCTAATTTTCTTCATTACTTGACTTAATCTTTGTTGAGAAAATACCGCAAATAGATACAATAATGAACAATAACACTGAAAGCCAAGTTCCTATTAGCTGGGTCCAAATTAAGCAAAAATAATTAGCCTTCTCTGGATTTCCAAATAGATTTAACAGTAGGTTCATTACCGAGAAAAAAACAATAAAAACGACTAAAAATAGCTGAGTTTATTTGATTAAATCTAGGCGTTTGAAAATTTTTTCTTTATCCGTCATCTTTTCCCCTCACTTTCTCAACCAAAACTAAAGTGTTTCTGATATATTCTCTATTGCTTTTTGCAAAGCGGAATTTCTTATCAAATCTTGACTGTAAATTCAGCTCCCAATGCTCCTTTAATAAATAGCGAAAATATATCCTGAGAATCTCTGCATCCCTTACGTTTAGGGAATCACCATGAACATATTCATCAACAGTTTTTTAGCAGAAATCTATCATTGTTTTCGTCATATTGTCGAAATTTAGTTCTTCCTCTATTGAATTTACATCTAACAAAACTGCATCTGACTTTGGATCGTATCTCAAAACCGTTCGTACTAAATAGATTTGGGATAAGGTTAGTTTGCTTTTGGATGCTACTAAAAATATATTCTTTCTCCATTCAGACTTGCTATCTAAAGAATCCAAAAGTCCTCTTTGAATAGACTTTGTACTGAGGTAATAGGTCAGAAATGCTACAACAATAGCAACCAATAATTCATTCTTCAATTTTTATCATCTCCTATTCAAAAGATTTGATACAAATAATTCTAACTATTTTGAATCAAAACCCAAATCAAAGTCCAAATCAAATTAATAGCCGATATCCAAAGACCAGCTTTTGCCAATCCCTTACCGCTTTGTCTTGGTGGATTGTAAACTGTTAATCCCAGAAAACTGAACACAAATCCGCAAATAAAGAATAAAAGTCCACCGAACAAAGCAGGTCCACCGAAGAGAATATTTATCAAAGAGAATATAAACCCAGCCACTCCCCAACCATTTGTTTTCTTTTCAATATGAACTTCTTCTTTTTTTTTAACAACTTCTACCTTCCGATTTGTAGCCACATCATGAAATGTTTCTGTCACAATTTCTGAATAGAGGACATCTTTGGAACTATTAGGATTATTATCCTCTCTGTTAATCACTGTTGGTGTTGGTTGTTTCTTAGGCAAGTTGATATTTAAAAGTTCAACCCCTTTTCCATTGTGAATATATTGATATCTTTCTTCATCACTTGGATATCTTCCTTTTATCAGTTTAAAGGCTCTCTCCCATTTTTCTTCTTCACTTGGAAATCTTCCGTTTTTCTGTTTAAAGGCTCTTTCCCATTTATCTATGACAGGAGATATTTCCATACTATCTTGTGGAATAATTTGCTTATCAGCTTTCGGCAAAACAGCATAATCTTTTCTCCTTGCCTCCATCAATTCAGCCTCTCCGGGTGCCCTTCCAGTGATATTCGAAAATAAAGAGATCCATTCCTGTTCAGAGACTTGGTTATTGGTAGACTCATTTTGTGTCTCTTGTGTCTGTGCCTTATTGACTAAGACAACCAAAACCTCTTCAGCATTCTTATAGATTGCCACTTCATCATATAATTGAGGTTGAAAATCAAGACTGCTCAACAGGACTTTTTCAAGATTTGCATTTTCATCGCCAATGTAGGCAAATTCGGAGTCTATTTTTATTACTTTAGCCATAAATTTCATTCTCCTTTTTCAAACCCAAGTATTAAATTACAATACGGAAACATTAGTTTTAATATCTTTTGTTATTTATGGTTTGCACTTTCTTCATAAAAACAAATTCAAAACCTTTTCGTCTAGGAATGGGTTTTCACTGCAAGTGAAAACCCGACCGCTGTGTATGTAGTATACAGCGGTCGGCGCTCATCTTATTTCTTGAAATTTTCATGAAAAACATTTCCTTCCAATTTCAATCATTTCTCTAAAACAAAACAGATGAATGTTCGTTTTTTTAGCGTTAATTCTAGCCTCTTTCGTAAAATCTGATTTTGAAAATACTGCTTTTTCTTTTTGCGAATAAGGAAAAAAGTTGGCTCTATCTTCAAGTGTTTTTAAAACAGATAGATTTGTTTTTCCTTTCTCCACTTGCACTCGCCAATCAAAAGTTCATTCTTCTTTCTACCTAACCCAATAATATCTACCTCTTCTTCATTCGCTTTGCTGTTTTTGATTAAAGGATTTTTCCACCACCATGCACCGACATCCGTTAATAAAAAAGGAAATAGCTTTTTAGAATTTTGGTCAAGCAGCCAATTTCGACAATATCTCTCAAAAATCTTTGATGTGAATAGAGGAAGTTCCTCCATGATTTCATCCATTATCAAATCAACTTGCCCACGAATGATAAAATTCAAATTTTTAGGCACAAACCGATACCAAAAGGAAAATAGACCATCGGAAATTTGAAGGTAATGCTATTTAGTAGAACCAAAAAAAGCATTTCTCGAATAATCAAGAAATGCTCAAACTCTATTAATTAATTCGCAGACAACTGCCCAACCGCCTTAGGATTCTTCTTCTCACGACGAGCGATAGCTGGTAAAATCATACCCAATAAAATCAACACAATCGGTGTCAAAATATTAGAAGCTAATTGGAAATACCAAGCTTGTGGGTCAGCGTTAAAGTCCAATTTCGGAACCATACCCATGATACAAGCAAAAGCTGTAAAGGCAAAACACCAAGTACCAATAACCATACCAGCAACTTTATTCTTCATGAATTTATATTCAGAAGCATAAGTTTTACGCGCGCGGTTAATCATCATAAAGGCGAAGAATACCCATAGGTAACGCATTGGCATAACAACTGAATTTAGGTTAGTCATCCATTTAACCAATTCATTGGCATTTTGAATACCAAATACTGGAAGTAAGATAATCAAACCTACAAGGATACCAGTCATGATGTAGCCGTTTCTCAAAGTTCCGTTAGCTGTGCGACGGCGCAAAGCAGCTGGTACGAAGTTTTCGTCTGCTTCTGCCAAAAGGATTTGTAGAGGTGCATCGATAGAAAAGGCAAGTGCTGCGATTTGTCCGATAGTATTTGTCAAGGCATAAACAATCATAAAGAAGTTGCCAACGCCATAGTATACGCCAAGTTTTTGGAAGGCTGCATAAGCACCATTTGCCATCAAGTCCGCAGGGATATTGTCTGATGCAAAGAGCATACCCATAGCGATTGAGCCAAGGATGGCTGATGTACCAACCATTACTGCCAACATAATCATCCCTTTAGGGAAACCTTTTGCAGGGTCTTTGATTTGGTTGACATAAGGAGAAATCTTTTCCGCACCACCTACGGCGAAGACCAACATAGAAATTGTTGTAAAGTAAGTGAAGTTAAATTTCGGCAAGTAAGTGCCGATTTGGTTCATGTTTGCTGTTGCGACAGCTGCATCTGAGTTGAATGCTGGTGCGCCAACTGCTAGGAAGATGAACAAGATAGACATAACAAACATCGCTGTACCAGCCAAACCACCGATAACTTTCAAGGCAGAAAGACCTTTTGTAGAAAGATACAAGAAGATGCAGAAGATTGCTAGTGAAATCAAAGCAACTTCGACAACTGGTGCAGTGGTTACAAACGAGCCATTACCATTAATCGCCCAGCTAAGTGCGATAAGAATAGCTTGGGGTTTTTGGGCGAGATAAGGGATATGCACCACCCAATAAGTCCATGCAGCGTAGTAAGCCAAGCGTTTGCCTGAAACATTTTCCACCCAAGATGAAACACCACCCTTGCTGTCTTTAAAGGTTGACCCTAGTTGTCCGACCATTAAAGCGTAAGGAATAAAGTAAAGCGCAAGGATTAATACCCATGAAGTAATGACTGAAAGTCCTTGCTGCGAGTAGTTGTTGACCACGTTACCCAGTCCCCACACCATGTTAAAGGCGATAAGACCGACCGTGAACCATTTTAATTTTTTCTGTTCCATAAAATCCTCCGATATGTAAATATAGAAAAGTCTGAAAATTCCATTTCAATGCTACTTATAATAATATGTTTTGTCAGCATTTTCATGAAAGTTTAGTAAAAAAAGTAAGAGAATGTGATGAAGTGTTATAATAAGAAGAAAAGGGGATTTTTTTATGAAGGATAAACAGATTTTCAGCTGGGTTATTGGTTTGTCATTGCTTCTTTTGGTTATTGGGTTTGTTATTAATCAAGAGGAACCGAGTTTCCGCTTGATACAAATTGCTAGAAATGGCTCTATTCAAACCAATGGGGAATACCGAGTGGCTGATGGTAAATTGGTGCTGACTACTCGCTTTACACCCCTTGATAGCAATGGATTTACTGAGGAAAAGCGTGAGGAAGTTCGTTTTCAGAGGTTAATGATTTATTCTTTTGAGCCGCAGCTTGACCCACAACTTTTGCTTGAAGACCCAGAAATGTACGATCGTCATTTGGGATGGAACCTGACTTCTGAGCCGATACCTGTCAGAGTTATTCCTACAACTGATGGGATAAGGCTGGATTTTTCGGGATTTAGCCAACATTTTACCTTTATCAATGAAGAAAGAACCCTTCTACGCGGAGAAAATGGCGTGGAATATTATGTGGTTGAGGGAAGTTTATGACGAAAATATTGTTCATCTGTCTAGGCAACATCTGCCGCTCGCCAATGGCTGAGGCGGTGATGAAACGAAAAATCGCTGAATATGGTTTGGCAGATAAAATTCAGGTAAATTCAGCTGCAACAAGCAGTTGGGAACATGGCAATCCTGTTCATCACGGCACACAAGCAAAACTTCGGGAAAATGGCATTCATGACTACACGCATTTTTCTAGGCAAGTGAAATCAAGCGACTTCACTGAGTACGATTGGATGATTTGTATGGATAAGTCCAATCTGAGAAACTTGAAAAAAATGGCACCAAAAGACCATCATGCAAAGCTTGAAATGCTCTTGTCGGTCTTGCCAGAACATGAATTGCAGGAAGTTCCTGACCCTTATTTTACTGGGGATTTTGAGGAGACTTTTGGTTTGGTGGATGCTGCTTGTGAGGAATGGATAAAGAAATTAAGCTAAGAAAAGAGGTTGACCCACACAGTCATGGCTGTATGGGTCAACCTCTTTGAAGTTCTCTTAAATATCCAACATCTTCTTAATCTGCTCAACCTGCATAGCAGCAAAGCCTTCTGGGTCGTTTTTTTGCATTTCCAGCATCTGCATGGCAGCTGCAGGGTCAGCCTCCATTTGTGCTTGCATTTGTTTTTGCATTTCTGGGGCTTTTTCTTGTAGTTCTTGTGCTTGTTTTTCTGTCAACAAGAGCCATGTTTTTTCTGGTACATAGATAGTTGTTTTTTCGCTAACCAATTCTCCAGCTTCGCCGCCTATACCGAACAAGAGGCGCATAAAGCTAGAAGTAAACTCACGTCGAGTAGTTTTTGTTACTGCTTTTGCTGTTGTATCGCTAGTTTCCTTGTAGTCTGCACTCTTTTTAATAGCTTGTGAAATATGTTTTTCATCAGGCACAAAATGTGGTTCAGGCTTTTCATCGTCCTTGGCATCACGGTAGACAAAGACGTAGTTATCAGAATCTGTACCGATTTCTTTGTCGATAATCATACCGTAAGCAGCACTTGTTTCTCCTGCTGTATAAATAGTTTTTTCAGTGGTTGTCGTCACTTCTTTCATGCCCCAATAATTTGTCAGATGAAAGGTCAATCCGACAACGCTTAGAAAGAGCAAGAGTAGGGAAGTGCCACCAATCGCGTATTGCAGGCTCTTTTTTTCCATAAACATAAAGCCGACAAAGGCCAAAATCGTTAATATTGCTACAATGAGTATAATCATGATTATCTGACCTCCTTAGTTTCATGTGGGGTGTGCATAGAATGACCTTTACGTAAAAATCCTGTCACGATAAAGCCGATAATGGCAAAGCTCAAGCCGATGGCGAAGGATACATGATAGCCGCTAAGTGCTGCGTGTATCATCTTGTTGGCGTAAGACAATGGATTGGCTGTTTGTAAAGAGCTTGCTGGTTGTGAGTTAGTGATGATATTTTGCGTTACACTGGATAGGAGTGCGACAACAATAGCTGATGCAACTTGTCTAGCGGTATTATTAGACGCAGTACCATGCGCGATTTCTTCTGGTGGCAAAGCATTCATAGCTGAGGCAGTCAATGGCATCATACACATTGCTACTGCAAACATCCGTACACCGTATAAAAGTGTGACAAAATGGTCAGGTGTTTGAACACCAAAGAACATAAATGGCAAAGTTCCAATAGCTAGAATGGTAAAGCCAATGCGTACCAAACGTTTGGCTCCAACCTTATCATAAGCTCGTCCAGCGATTGGAGAAACAATCCCCATCATCAAAGCGCCCGGTAACAAGACCAGTCCTGCTTGAAAGGCAGTCAAATCATGCACGGTTTGCAGATAAAGTGGCAACATCATTTCCACACCCATCATTGCCATAGTAACCAAAGCAAGTGAGGCAGTTGTTAAGGTAAATTGTTTAATCTTAAAGACACGCACATCCAAAAATGGCTTGTCAGATTTGAGCTGACGGCGGGCAAATATGGCAATCATAGCCATACCCAAAACAATCGGCGCGATAACATCAGGCACATTACCCCAGCCTTTTGATGCGACATTGGTAAAGCCCCAAAGGAAGAGACCAAAGCCGACAATGGATTCAAGCAAGGACACAAAGTCCAATTTCATCGGTTTATTCGGCACGACATCTTTCATGATGAATGGAGCTAGAACAAAAGCAATAGCTACGATAATCATTGGTAATAGGAAAACAGTTCTCCATGAATCTGACAAGGTAATTCCCAAAATCACATGGTCTTTAGAAATCAACCAACCAGCAAATGTAGGTCCAATCGCAGGTGCTAGACCGACAACCAAACCACCTAACCCCATGACTGCTCCCATTTGTTTGGGCGGGAAGATATTGACCAAAACCACTTGCATAAGCGGCATGGTAATGCCGACTGCGACTGCTTGCAACATCCGACCTAGTAGGAAAATCATCCAGTTGTCTGTTGGTGCAGAATAAGCGGTAAACATACCTAAAAACAAGACGCCGTAAGCTACGATATAGAGCCATTTGGTCGGGAATTTTGTTGCTAGGTATGCTGATACAGGTATCATAATTCCATTTGCCAATAAGAACCATGTGGTTGCTTGTTGGGCGGTGGACATGGTGATGTCAAACTCTTTCATTAAGGTTGGTATCATGGTACCTAATGATGTTTGCATGAGCATACCGGCAAAGGTTGCTACTAGCATGAGGGTTACCATCAAGGTTCGATTGTATTTTTTTCCGTGAATATCCAAAATCTCTTTTTCCATTAGTCTTCTCCTCCATTACAGTTGATGGATGTGCCTAGTTCGACGAATTTGCTGAAGGTGCGGATAAAGTCCTGTGTGTCTTTTTCCCCCATTTGCTCGAAAATTCCTGCTAGATTGCCCAGCACTTGCTGTTTGCTTTTTTTGGCTTGTTCCACTCCTTCATCCGTTATGCGAACAAGGATTTTCCTGCGGTCGCATTTGTCAATTTCACGAGTGATAAAGCCTTTTTCTTCCAGAGAATTGAGAATTGTTGCTACACGAGCTGTTGATGTGTGTGTGCATTTGCTTAGGTCACTTGGAACGATTGCTTCGTTGTCATGATGGTAAAGATGAGCTAAAACCGAATTTTCTCCTTTGGAATACTGGTTCATGTTGCCCATGAGTTTGGATTTGTTGGTTGATTTCAAGGCTGAAATGAAATCAACCGCTGCTTGTTCATATTTCATATATTATTTGCACCCCTTCCGTGTTAAATATCTAATGTTATTAGATAATACACCCATTAATAATTATTGTAAAGGAATAACTAGGAGGGGCTTTATATTTCCTTAATAGTCAGATTTTTTTGCGAGGAAGTGTTGAGTAATCACATACTTATGGCAAAATCAAAAAAAAATCAAGGATTATCATTTCTGATAATCCTTGATTTAATCAAGTTTTTTATGCTAATTAAGCTTTGTTCGCTGAACCAAATACATCAATACGTTCTTCAACTGATGCAGTAATCGCATCAAATCCTGGTTTCAAGAATTTGCGTGGGTCGAAGAGTTTTTTCTTCATGTACTCAGCTTCGTTTGCGTCGAACTCATTCACGAATTTACGAGTTGCAGCAGCGAATGCTAATTGACATTCAGTGTTTACGTTGACTTTGGCAACACCGTTTGCGATAGCTTCTTTGATTTGATCATCTGGAATACCTGAACCACCGTGTAATACGATTGGGAAAGGTTTGCCGTCATTTGCTTCTGTAATTGCGTTGTTTAATTTTTCTAAGTGGTCAAGGTGAAGACCTTTCCAGTTTTCTGGGTAAGGACCGTGGATGTTACCAATACCTGCAGCAAGGAAGTCAATGCCTGTTTTAACCATTGCAACAGCGTCATCAATCGGTGCCAATTCGCCTTCGCCGACGATACCGTCTTCTTCACCACCGATAGAGCCAACTTCTGCTTCAACAGAAACGCCTTTAGCGTGTGCTAATTCAACGATTTCTGCTGCTTCTTTCAAGTTTTGCTCAACTGGCAAGTGAGAACCATCATACATTACTGAAGTGTAACCAACTGCGATACACTCTTTTGCATCTTCGTAATGACCATGGTCTAAGTGAATTGCGACAGGAACTGTGATACCCATAGAATCAACTAGGTCGCTGACTAATTGAGCACATAATTTGTAGCCGCCCATATATTTAGCTGCACCCATTGAAGTTTGGATAAGAACTGGTGCTTTTTTCGCTTCTGCGGCACGCAAGATTGCTTGAGTCCATTCCAAGTTGTTTGTGTTGAATCCACCAACTGCATAACCGTTGTCGCGTGCAGCTTGAATGAATTTTGCTGATGAAGTAATTGGCATTTTTGTTTCCTCCATTTTTTGTTATTGCTATAACAATAACTTTTTAATTGTTTGAGAATAAATTTCTCGCTAACGAATAAATTTTACCACTCTAGCCTAGAATTTTCTAGTAATTATACTAATTTGCTTTCTTTTTCACAAAAATATTTCTAAGTAGCTACAAACTGCTTACTAGCACAAATAGGAAAAGTGCTGTAAAATTAAAAAATAGGATTGTTTTATGAAGAAATGAGGAGAATACATAATGGAAGAAAAGATTTATATCATCCACGAAAATAAAGATTGGACGAGGCATTTAACCGCTCGTTTGGATGAATTGAACCTGCCTTACGAGGAATGGCATTTGGATGAAGGGCTGGTTGATTTGTCAAAAGCTGCACCAAAGGGCGTTTTCTACAATCGGATGTCGGCTTCTTCACACACGCGTAACCACCGTTTTGCGCCTGAGCTTGCTGGTGCGGTGCTCGATTGGTTGGAATTTAACGAGCGCATGGTCTTTAACGGCTCAAGAGCTTTGTCGCTTGAGGTTTCTAAGGTTAAGCAATATACGCAGCTGGAAAAATTCGGTATCAAAACGCCAAAAACGATTGCGGCTGTCGGCAAAGAGCAAATTGTTCAGGCGGCAAAAGATTTGGACATTTTGCCATTTATTACGAAACACAATCGTGCTGGTAAAGGCTTAGGCGTGCAGTTGTTTTATAGCATTGAGGGATTGGAAAGCTATGTTTACTCGGAGGATTTTGAGGACTCTGTTGATGGAATTACGCTTATTCAGGAGTATATTCAGTCACCTGCACAATACATCACTCGTACAGAGTTTGTTGGCGGTCAATACTTGTATTCAGTTCGCGTGAAAACCGATGATGGTTTCCAGCTTTGCCCAGCGGACGCTTGCCAGATTGGCGATTTGTTCTGTCCTGTTGGCGAGGAGCCAAAAGAAGAAATGAAGTTTGAGATTGTGGATAATCCGCATTTGGACTTGATTGAGAAGTATCAGAAATTCTTGAAAGCAAACAGCATTGATGTTGCGGGTATTGAGTTTATCGAAGATGCTTTCGGAAATGTTTATACTTATGATGTGAATACCAATACCAACTACAACTCAGATGCTGAGGAAAAGGCTGGGAAGTTTGCTATGTTGGAATTGGCGAAGTTTTTGGGGCAAGAGTTAGAGGCTCAAAATAAGGTTTTGCAAGAAAATAAATAAAGAAAAGGCATGAAACTTCCGCTGGTTTCATGCCTTTTTACTATACTTTTCTTAGAGTAAATCCCTCAATTTCAACCACTTCATCAGCTACTCGTTCCACAAAATACCTGTCATGCGAGCTGAACAAAACTGTTCCCTGATAGCTTTTAAGGAAGTTTTCCAACGCCTCAATCGTCGTCAAATCAATGAAATTGGTCGGCTCATCCAATATTAAAACATTGGACGGCTGGACGAATAAAAGGGCAAGAGAAATTCGTGTCGCCTCGCCACCGCTTAAACTTTTGAGCGATTTTCCTAGCTCATCTTGAATAAATCCGAGATTGTGCAGAATACTGCGAACTAAGCTTTCAGGAAATTCCGTTCGGTTCATTAGGAATTTCAAGACCGAAGTATCCTCAACCAACTTATAGTCCATTTGTTCATAGGTCAGTATTTGTACTTTTGGACTTAGGATAATGCCGTCTTCTTTGCTCAGAATTGCTTTTAGCAAACTGGATTTGCCTATGCCGTTTTTCCCGATAATTGCAGTTTTCTTCCCTAGTTGAAATTGGAAGTCTGCGTTTTTCAGCAGGATTTTGCCACCTTTTTCTATGCTTAGTTTTTCTGCTCTTATCGGATATTTGTTGTGGATTTCTAAGTGTTTGGATGTCGGAAAGACGATTTTCTTTTGCTTGCCTACTGACTGGACTTCTTCTAGCTGTTCCAATCGTTTTTCGATTGCCTTAGCACTTTTTTCTACTGCTTTTTGGGCGGTGTCTTTTTGCTTACTGCTCGATAAGCGGTCGGGTTTGATTGAATTCTTTTTCTTTTGTGCGCTTACTTTGCTCATGTTTTGTGCTTGTTCTTTTTTCTTTTGAACTGCTGAGCTTAGACGTTCTTTTTCCTTTAGATAGCTTTCATGAGCTCGCGAAAGTTCAAGTTCTTTACGCTCGATTTGCTCCTTGTAGCTGTCATAGTTCCCGACATATTCCGTAACTTTTCCGTCTTTTACTTCCCAGATTTTATCTGCTAATTGATTGAGAAAATAGCGATTGTGACTGACAAAAATCAGCGTGCCGTAATAATATTGAAGCTCATCAATTAAGACCTGCACACTCTCTTCATCCAAATGCGTGGTTGGCTCGTCTAGTAAAATCCCTGTCGGATAACTGGATAGAACTTGAGCCAAACGGAATTTGGTTTCCTCTCCACCGCTGAAATTGTCCGCTCTATCAGGCACAGACAATCGACTCATCAGCTCAAAATCCAATTCTTCATTGGCTGTTTGTGTCAGTTCGCCAATTTGGGAAAAGTAGGCAAAGTCAATTTCTTTTTTGATTGCTTTATCTTTACCTGCTAAAAGCTTGAGCAAGCTAGTTTTCCCACTTCCATTAGCCCCAATAATGCCGATTTTTTCGTGTTGATAAACACTCAACTCCTCAATACTGAGGATGTCTTTTGTTCCATAACTTAGATGTAGATTATTAATTTTTACTGCTAAAGTTTCCATTTTGCACCTCTTTTTTGTGCTTGCAAACCACGCAAAAAGGATAATCCTTGCGATTATCCCCACTTGATACTTTTTCAAAACACACTTAAGAAAACCTTGTTTCAAGGCGCATTTTTTTGTAAATGGTTAATGCAAGACTTTTGATTTAATTGATTACTTAGTCAAAAGTCCTTGCCACATTTTTCCCGAAAGCATCATAACTATTTTCTCCTGTTCATTTCTTTGTTATTTATTTTACCAAAGAATTGTTCTTTAGGAAACCAATTCTTCACAAATAACTACTTTTTTTGTTTCGCAATCTAGCTCTACTAAAGCCCCGTAAGGTAACAAGCAATGCGGATGTGCGTGTCCGAAGTTCAGATTGTAGAATATCGGTTTGTTATATTGCCCGATTACTTCCGCGATAACTTCTTTGTACTCCTCATAATAAGCCTCATCTTGTGGTTTTCCAATTAGAAAACCCTTGGCTGCCTCAAATGCTCCTCTTTTGTCAAGAGCATTCAATAACTCTTTTAATCTCTCAGGCGTCGCTTTTTCTTCGCTAGTTTCTAGGAAGATAATACTGTCCTTCAAATCCTCAGATTTGGGAAACACTTGATAGCGTTCTTCGATTTCTTTTTCATCGCTATATCTATCGCCCAAAAGCAATTCGCCTAGAGTTTCGATACAACCTCCGAATAAACGTCCTTGTACCTTGCCGCTACCTGCTAAAATTTCAATTCCTTTGGTTTCAGGATTTCTAATTCTCGACGTGCCTAGTGCTTCTGCGGAAAAATCTGTTCGCTCCATGTACCAAACCGGACTGGAAATAATCTCAGTCTTTTCAGTAGGCTCAAACAATCTGCTAAACCATTCCTTTGAATAAGGCAACATCTCATTACCCAACTCGCCGAAATCCACAATCGCACTAAAGCCATAAAAAGTCTGCAAGCCAAGCTTATACAAGGTCGCATGATTAATCGAGCTATCCGAATAACCGATAAATACTTTCGGATTGTCCGCAACCAACCTAGCAAACTCCTCGTCTCCCAACAGATACGGAATGGTGCGATAGGTATCCTCGCCACCAATGGTACAAAGGATTGCCTTGATACTCTTGTCTGCAAATGCCCATTTCAAATCTTCCGCCTTTTTTTCGGGGTTCTTTTCCAAAAACTCCAGCCCAGCCAATGCGTGTGGTGTGTAAACTACTTCTAGCCCAAAGGAGTGCAGGCGTTCTTCGATTAATTTTCTCTGATGTGCCATAAAATCTTCGCCCAACAAGCCACGCGAAAGGCTGATAATGGCTATTTTATCACCTTTTCTAAGTCTTTCAGGTTTTAACATTTTCCCATCCTCCTCATCAATTTCTCCCTTTATTTTACCTTATTTGCAGCATTCGTGATACACTTGTTTTGAATTGGAGGTGGTATTATGAGCGAATATCAGGCGAAATTTCTACTTATTTTGCTTTGTTTTCTGCTTTCTATAGTTGGAGTCTTTCGCTCATGGAGGAAAAAAGATGCGGTTTTAACAGCTTGTGCCTTGTTCTTTACCGTTTTGGCGGACTTTCAGTTGATTGTGGAAATACATGCGACAATGGGTTTGGTTTTCTTTATTTGTGTGCAGATTTTTTACAATATGCGATTTCGTCGCTTTCCATTTGAGGTTGGATTGGTGGCGGTTTTCGCCCTCTTCTTGCGTTTGCAGCTCTTGCATTATCTGGCTTTAATTTATGCTAGTCTGTTTGTTTTCTCCATGATTGGCGTGTTTACTTCTGGGAAAATGGCGGAGTTTCCTTATCGAAATAAGCACTTTGCCCGTTGGGGTTTGAGCTTGTATTTTTTGTGCGACATCTTTGTTCTTTTTTACAATCTGGGCTTTGGAGACGAGCTAGTCTTTTTCATTTGGCTGGCATATCTGCCTGGGCAGCTATTGTTAGCTCTTAGCAGTTGGAGAATGTATAATGAAAATTAATAAGAGAGGAGTTTTTCACGATGAACTTAACCAATAGTGCTTTGATTATTATTGATTTGCAAGCTGGAATACGCAAGATTGCCGGAAAGGCTCAGCCTTATAGCTTTGAGGAAGTGGCGGAAAACAACAAGATATTAATGGAAATCTTCTCTGCGGCAGACGCACCGATTTACCTTGTCAGCGTTCAGCCAAAGCAATTTCCAAAACCGGCAAGAGCTGCTTTTGGAAAGCTCTATTTAGAAGACGAGGGCAAGAAATATGCGCAGACCCGCATTCTTGTCAAAACCGGCCCAAGTGCTTTCACTCAGTCGGACTATGGTCTGGAAACTGAGCTGAAAAGTCTCGGTGTGGAAAAGATTTTCATCACAGGCATTTCCACCAGCAACGGTGTCATCAAAACTGCTCGTGACGGAAAAGCTGTCGGATTTGAAGTGTTTTTGGTGGAAGATGGATGTGCCGACAGGACTTTGGAAGGGCATAATCAGACCATTCAAGAAGATATTTTAGAAATTGGGAAAGTAGTAACGCTCAAGGATTTTGCTGATGATGAATGAAGAACAAGTCCGTGAGCTGCTCAAAGCAAACGACAAAATTATGGAAATCTTGCGGATTGTTCAAGCACTCAAGCTAAAAGACAGTTGGCTATGTGCAGGAACAATCCGCAATTTCCTGTGGGATTACTTGACAAATCAAGTGCCAAAATTTGCCTCAGATGTGGATGTCGCCTTTTACGACAAGGCAATCAGCTATGAAGAAACGCTTGTCCTAGAGCAAAAACTCAAAAAGAAATATCCACAATTTAACTGGGAATTGAAAAATCAAGCCTTTATGCACTTGCATAATCCTGATACCCAGCCATATAAAAGCGCGCAGGACGCCATCGCTCGATTTCCTGAAAAATGTACTGCTATTGGCGCACGCCTTGATGAAAAGGACGAGATAGAGTTGTTTCTTCCCTATGGTTTGGAGGATATTTTGCAGATGATTGTGCAGCCTACGCCTTATTTTTTGAAGAATGATGAAGTTCGGGAGATTTATAATCAGCGGGTTGATAGGAAGAATTGGGTGGGGAGATATTCGGGTTTGCGGGTTTTTAGGGCTTGATGTGAAAAAATAGAGTGGATAGGGTTTGCTTTCCACTCTATTTTTTATGATAATGTGAACTCTACTTCCGATTATCCTAGATTAAGTTTGCAGGTATCATTGAATTTTTTTCATCAATCATATAAGGCTCAGGTGTCATACAAATAATTCCGCCTGTACTTTGATTGAATTTTGTTTTCTCGATAACAGCGAACTTTCGTACTTCGTTTCGCTTTGGACTTGCGGAAAGTTTGATTTCTAGCGGATGAATTTCTTGACCTCGTTCAATAAAAACATCAATTTCTTTTGCATTCGAATCACGATAATAAGTCAAATTGGCTTGATTTCCATTATATTCTAATTCTCGAACAAGTTCGGCGATGACATAGTTTTCAAAATACTTACCTGCAACTGGGCCAGCCATCATTGTTTCTTTAGACGGCCACATAGACAGTGATGCACAATAACCCGTGTCCAAAAAATAGAGTTTGGGTGCTTTTGTTAAGCGTTTTAGCTCATTATTTGCATAAGGTTGAAGCAAATAAACAATGCCCATACCTTCCAATAAGGAAAGCCATTTTTTTGCGGTATGAGTTGAGATATCAGAGGAATCAGCTAATGTTTTGTAGCTCACTTGTTCACTTGTCAAAGCTGCACACGCTCTTAGAAATCGAACAAATTTAGTACCATCTGAAACACCACCTAATTCGACCACATCACGTAAAAGATAGGTGTTCGTATAAGCATCGAAATAGTTTTTACGAATTTTATCAGGCATTTGTGTGGCACGAGGCATCCCACCTGTCCAAATATAATCAAAAATATCCTGCATATCTGTGGATTTGGTTTCCTTTTGACGAGTAATCAGCCTTTCAAATGAGAAGTCTAGTGGAAAGCTAAACTCCACCCCATCAACTTCCTGCTTTGAAAAGCTATACATTTTGAGAATACCGATACGACCAGCCAATGACTCTTGAACGTTTTTCATCATGTTGAAATGCTGTGAGCCAGTCAGCCAAATACGACCGTATTCCTCACTCTCGTCAACAATGCGTTTTATCTCAGGAAATAATTCAGGAGCATTTTGCACCTCGTCAATAATAATAGGAAGTTTATACTGCTGAAAAAACAATCGAGGATCTTGTCTAGCTAGTATTCTAGCTTGATCATCATCCAAACTCACATAAGTTCTATCTTCATCTTTTGCTAGATGTTTGAGCATTGTTGTTTTCCCTACTTGCCTTGCACCTGTTACTAAGACAACTTTGAAAAAACGGCTCATCTCAAGGAAATCTGTTTCCGCTTGTCTTTTAATATACATCTTCATCACCTCATTTTTAGGATAAAATGAACTACACTTCATTTTATCCTAAAAATAGATAAATTTCAAATATGATATTAGGCAGCACTTGCTAATCTTATTCCTTAACCAGCAGTTCCTCCGCCACTTTATCAGTCGTCACAATTATATTCAAAAGTTTGTTTTCCAATGCCAAATGAATGGGCTCAACTTTTTCCTCGCCATAGACAATCGCAAAAATCTTCGGGATTTTCTTCAAATCTGCTAATTCTACTCCGATAATGTTTTGATTCAGCTCAATGCCATTTTCTTGCCCGTTTTCATCGAAAAATCGCCAGTTAATATCGCCTTTTACTCGGCATTTCTCCAATTCTTCTTTGATTTCTTCATTTATATAACCCAATTTTTCCATCGTCGAATTTTTAAAGGGATTGGCAAGTCCAACCAATGCCAAATCTACTTCTTTGGCTTCTTCTAAAACATTCGACAAAGATTGAATGCTCAAGATTTCTTTTTTTAGCTGAGGGTTTCTGACCGAGATTGGTGCATAGAGATATTTATTCTGCCCTCTCATCTTGCGTGCCAAATCTGAGCATAGTTGATTTGCTTGAACTTCTACATGTTCATCGCCAACTCCGCCGACAAGTGGATAGACCACGGTATCCTTTTGATTGGTATAAGGGAAACAATCAATCATCTTGCGCAGGGAACCGCCCCATGAAACACCGATACTTTTCACATCTTTAGAAATCTTTTTCAGATAGAGGGCAGCCGTTTGCGAGATAATCGTTTCAATCTCATTATCATTTAGATGAGCTGTATCAACAACTACTGCCCCTTTGAGCTGATATTTTTCCTCAAGTTTTCTTTCTAAATCAACCGTATATGCGGTATCACTTTTGATAAAGACTTCGACAATTCCATCTTTTTTAGCATCAATAATCATCTTTGAAATCAAAGAGCGGGAAACACCCATTTTTTTGGCGATTTCAGCTTGAGTTAGCCCTTCTTCATAATACATGGTCGCAACTTTTACTAATTCTTTTTCTTCTAATTTCCCCATTGGGCTTGCCTCCTGTGCAGTTCTTTCTATATAGTATAACAGAAATGAGTGGCAGACTGCTATTTCTATCAACAAGAATAAAAAAACTAGTAACAAGAACTAAAAATTCTTGCTACTAGAATTATTTTCCTACAATACTTGAATACTTTGCCCAATAGCAAGCTCTGGAAAAATCTCTGGTTCAGCAATAATTGCTCCCGGTAAGATTTCGTTTTCTCCTGTGCGGAAATAAATGGACACATGACCCAATTCTTCAAAGTTCTTATTGGCAGCGTCACCCACTTTAGTAATCGTGTATTCGTAATTGCCAATGCGAAGTTTTTTACCAACTTCTAAAACATTAGCTGGCTCTTTTTCAAACTCATGCAAAACGCAGATATCTTTTAGCTCCGCTGTTGCTTGTGGACCAAAAAGGATAATCAACTGTTCTTCAGCAAATGCTGGTACTAAGGAGCCGATTTCTGTAATTTTTGATGTAGCCAAATCCATATTCCTCTTTTCTTTAATTTAGAAATAGAACCTATTTTATATCTCCATTCGGTAGCCTTGCTTTGTAGAAATCGGCTTCGTGTCGTCAAAAATGCTCAACTTAGCACCACTAAGTCTGTGCTTTTTCCACGCTCAGCTCAATTTCTACAAAGAAATTCTACCAAAGCGAGATATTAAACAGGTTCCTAGAACATACCGAAAGAAAACGCCCAAGCAATCAATACAGATGCAACGCCTGTAATCATACGGCTATAAAGAATAGCTGGTACACCAACTGAAACAGTTTCAGGTTTTGCCTCTCCTAATGAAAGACCTACTGGAATAAAGTCACAACCTACCTGTGCATTGATAGCAAACAAGGCTGGAAGTGCAAAGTGAACTGGAATTGTTCCAAGACCGATTTGCGTACCAATCAATACACCAACTACCTGAGCAATTACCGCACCTGGTCCAAGTAATGGACTTAATAGCGGAATAGAGCAGATTAAAGCGATAACTAACATACCCATGATAGAGTTAGAAAGTGGCGCAATAGCATTGGCAATTACATCACCGATACCTGTATAGCTGATAATTCCGATAATCATTGCGATAAACGCCATGAACGGTAAGATATTCTTGATAACCATATCAATCGTATCACGACCAGCTTCATAGAATGTCTGCATGACAGAACCCATACCGCGTGAGAACTTAATCAAGAAGTTTTGCTTTTGTACTTGATTGGCATTGTGGATTGCTTTTACTTCTGCATACTTTTCTTTGAAGTTTTCTTTCGTGATTGATTCTTCAATGTTTTGTGCCTCTGGTGTTACTGCACTACTTAAGTGGATTTGTTCCTCACTTAGTAACTCAACGTTTTCTGGTTTAACGCCTGATACGAAGATGTCTTCTGTTATGTATTTAGACAATGGGCCAGTTGGCGAAGTTGGTAGAATGTCAACTGTTGGGATGCGTTTCATTGGATATACACCAATACGTGCAGTTCCGCCGCAGTCAATTACTGCGGCCATAATTTCTTCTTCTGGTACAGCGTTCTTAAATCCATCAACAGCCTGAGCTCCACTTAACTCTGCAATACGCAAGGCTACTGGATGAATGCCACCACCTGTTACTGAGATTACCTTATTTTTCTTTGCGTCTGGTGTAAGTGTCAATCCCGGACCCCAGCCATTTGTTCCTTTATTTACAATAATTTTTCTGTATGTCATAATTTCCTCCTTCTAGTGTAACACTGCTCCACTTTATCTTCTATGCTTCTTCTGGCACATTTGCTTGTGCTTCGCGTCTGATAAGGACTTTGGTAATTTTTTCCGTTACAATCCCGCGCATGAGAATAACAATCACACCAACGATAAAGTAACGTACCGCAAGTCCACCTTCGCTGTAACCTGCCTCACGAACACCATTAGCAATTCCTAACCAAACGAACAACTCGCCTGCATTAGCATAAGGGAAAAGTCCAGTTACCGGATGAACAAAAGATACTGCTGCATCATAAAAGGCTGGTTTTTCTTCTTCTTTTACAAATTTACCGAAAGTATAAGCCATTGGGTTAGTCAACATTAACACTGACAAGACTGGCATAACTGTATAACGTAATATTGCATATTTTGCACTCTTTTGAATAGCTCTTGATACACGCTCTTCCCCGATAAATGCGATTACTGAGTGGGTAAAAGTCATCAAGACAACCAAAAGCGGTACAATTCCTGTGACAAAACCTAGAAATGTTTGTCCGCCTGCTTCAAACATTCCGATAAAATGAGTACCTATCCAACTAATAATTTCCATGTGTAAATTCCTCCTTAATTAAGTACCAGTTTTTCAAATGCGTTCCGTTTGAGTTTGGATGTTTTCTTTTCATCAAGTAAAGCAAGCAAACTTCTATCAAGCATTTGTCCGACATATTCACGTCTTTCCTTAAATTTTGAAAAGACGGTAAGTCCTGCGTATTCATAGACTTCCACTATTTTGTTATCTTCATTGACGACAACTAGAATAATGGTTGATTTGAAAATATTTTTGGCTACTTGCGTTTTGAGTGCGTAACCTTTCTTGCTGGCGAATTTCTTCGCTATTTTTCTGATAAATCCGCTGTAATACCGCACTTGTAGAAAGCTAAAAGCCATTTGAAAGATGAGTAAAACAGTAACGATAATTGCTAGATTATTCATTTTCCACCTCCTTTTTCACGAATAAAACGCTTTCGAATTGTTTGTTGAAGAAAGCCTTTATATCCTTTGCTAAAGGCTTTCTTCTTTTTTACCTAATAAACCAATTCAGGAATTCTTGCTTTTTGTGCCTCAATTTCATCAGCAAACATTTCATCCTGCATTTTTCGCAGCCGGTAAACTGTCGTTGTTTCATCTACTTGCACATCATCCCATGTGATGAATGTACCATTGGCAATGTCGCGTTTAGCATAAGTATTGCCTGAGATTAAACCAATTGGAATATGTCCTTTTTCAGACATTTCAATATGCGTTTCGCAGACGCCACGTACGCAGAAACCACCTATACCATCAATAGATTCGCCTGCTTTGATGTCCTTTTTAGCAACCGCAACCGTTTCTGAAACTGGTGCACCCAATGGTACAATCGCTGTATCGTTTTCCAAAATCGCACGAGCAATGGTTAGTGGTGTTTCTAGTGAGCATAAGTGGAAAGGACGGAAAAGAATGTGATGGTCTTGTTCGCCTTTTTTCATCAAGTAGTTTAGCTCATTTACTACGTTTTCATTTTGTCCTTTGACAATCGCGAAAATTCCCGGTGCGATACCATCAACCCATTCAACTACACCATACTGACTTAGTACGCCACCCTCAGATTGAAGACGAAGTTTTTCAACTGTTTCATCCAAATCAGCACTTACCCCATGCATTCCTACAACATCTGGAATGTAACCAATAGCATTCGATAAAAGGTTCATCTCTGCCATTGTCTTTGTTCCATCCTGAAAGGCTGCTAACATATGAGATGACATGTGTTTGGCTGCTGCCTCTTCTTTTGCTGTTTCAGGGTTGGCACCTAGTTGTAGCTGATTGTTCTTTCCTTTGCCGACAACCAATACTTCCATGCCCATACTTTTAGCAAACTCATACATTTGCACACAAGCTGCTGGTTCATCGCCATCTGACCCTGTATAAATCAAGCCTGCTGCATCAAATAATTTCTTCATCATTGGGCCAATAGTGATATCAACCTCAACATTTAACAAGACCAAATGCTTTTTAGCAATCAATGCCTCCCATGCAATTTTCGCCCCAACTTCTGGCACGCCTGTTGCATCAAGGACGATTTCTACTTCGTCAGAGTTGATTACTTCTTTAAAATTGCTTGTTGTCAGAATATCTATGTACTCGTCAGATGAATCATTGAATGCTTGAGCCGCATTTTTTGCCGCTTGCAGATTGATGTCTGAGATACCTGTTACAATCATTCCCGGAATGGTTGACATTTGAGCAATCATCCCGGTCCCCATTTGACCGGAACCGATAACGCCGACTTTGATTGGGTTGTTATCCTTTTGTCTTTTGAGTAGTTTTGTGTAAAGTGTCATCTTGTTTCCTCCATTTTTATCTTTTATCTTGTTGTTTTTCTTTCAAAAATAACTGAAATAGCGCTATTTCTTATTTACTCAAATAGAAGATAAATGACTTTATAAAGAAACCGTAACCGTTTTCTTATACATTTATCATAACCCTCTATTCTTTAAATGAAAAGTCAATTCTGTTTGAATTTTAGGGTAAATAGTGACTTTTAAAGCTTTTTGCTGTGGTTCCGTAGATTTCTTTTAGGACTTTGTTCATAGATTTTGAATTGGAAAATCCGCATTGCATGGCTATATTTTCAATAGAATTGCTGGTATTTTTCAATTCCTCTACTGCATGATGAATACGGATAATCTCAAGATATTGCATAATAGACATTCCTGTTGAATTCTTGAAATATCTGGAAAGATAGCTTTTGGTTAGAAGAAATTTTGCAGCCAATTCGTCCAGTGTGATTTTTTCCTGATAATTTTTCTGCAAATAATCAATTATCTCTTGCATTCGGCTGTCAGCTAGTGCATTCACTTCTTTTTCTTCTGAAAAATAAAGCAAGTACAATTCCAGAATGCGTAGAACTTTTAGAGTAATCTGAAAATCATTGAGAGGATTTATTTCTTGATTATAGAGAGCCATTAATTCCTGAAAGAGTTGAGACATGGTTTGGTAAATCTCTTTACCGCCCTGTGTTTTTGTGCTTGAGTCAATTTTCCCGACATTTATCTGATAAAAATTGATAATCGGACAATATCTATCCACAAAATCAATAGGAATTACTAAGGTAAGTGAGGTGTTCTTATCCTGAGTTTTCTCATTTATATTCACGCCATGTATCTCGTAGGGATTGATGTAGTGAATATCGCCTGCACTAACCGAGCTTATCTTATTGCCCACCACAAACTGACCTTTTTCAAATTCAATGGAAAGAGAAATCTCAATTTCTGGATGCCAATGTTTTGGAACATCTTCTTGTAAATCCTGCATCATCAATAATACCGGTCGTGAAATGATGTTGAAAACTTCCAATCCATAAGACATCTTGAGTTCCCCCTTTTTAGAACTTGAAAATGAGTTGTGGTAGCTTAAATAGTAATTTCTTTGGTGCCAAAAACTTTGTAGTAATGCTCCAGCGTTTTCTCGATTGCTTGTTCTTCTGCTTCTCTTTGCTCGAAGATATCTTCATATTGTTTCGAGTAAATCGCCTTCGTTGCTGCTAGGCAAAAGTCTGTGAAGATATTGATTTTGGCAATTCCGCCTTTGGCACATTTAGCTAAGTTATCATCCCCAGATGATGAGCCGCCGTGTAATACCAGTGGAATAGTTACTTGTTCGTGGATTTCATTTAAACGCTCAAAGCTGATTTTGGGTTCACCTTTATATTGCCCATGAGCTGTTCCAATAGATACAGCTAAAGAATCAACGCCAGTTTCTTTTGCAAATTTTTCAGCCTGCTCAACTTCCGTGTAAATGCTTTGTGTGGTTTCCTCAAACTCATTGCTGGTTCCACTTCCAACATGACCGATTTCAGCCTCTACACTTACACCGAATTTATGAGCGTAATCTGCAATCACTTTGGAGCGACGAACATTTTCCTCGTAAACATCTTGCGAGGCATCAATCATGACGGAAGAAAATCCTAAATCAATCGCTTTTTTAATAACTTCTTCATCTTGTCCGTGATCTAAATGAAGTACGACTGGCACGCTGGCATTTTTTGCATAAAACCCACCAATCACGGCTGACTCTTCCAAACTTAATCTCGTCATGTGTCCTTGAGCAAAAGCTAAAATCAAAGGTTTATTCAAACGTTCAGCTGTTTTCACATAGGCACGAGCAGAACTGCTATCAAAAAAGTTGGCTGCTGGAATAGCAAATTTTTCTTTTTTAGCGATTTCTAACAATTCTTTTGATGTCACTAACATATCAATCCTCCACTATTCGCCCATTATCATCAGATTACAAGAACGTGTCCGCACTCGGTTTCTATCCCAGTCGATAAAATAGATATAACCAACAGAACCGATTAATAAGTTGCCTTCTTTAACAACCAGCGTTTCACTAGAGCCAAACATGGAACCGCGAATATGCGCATCCGCATTCAAAATCGTTGCTGGATCTGTAGAAAAACTAGGGTCAACTTTTTTTAAATCATGAAGAAAATCAACATGTTCTGGTCCCGGATAGAGATAGTCGCTTTCGGTTAGCTGTGGTGGCACAATTTTATCTAAAATCCGATTCAAATCTACTTGTAAAAGTTCATCGCCATTCCAATCTACATCATGCACATATTCTTCAAAAACGACCGAGCAAGTTGTGTGAGGCGAACTGACTACTAGCATTCCGTCTTTAATGCCACTTTCTTTTACAAAGTCTTTTATTTCGTCTGTGATATTGCTATATGTAACTCGTCTGCCATTTGATGTTACCTTTAATTGCTTATGTTTTACTGTCATCCTCATTTGCCCTCTTTTTCTTGATAGACTTTGTTTGCTGCTTCAATCATATCTGTCAGCATATCAATCGGCGAAGTTGCCTCAGTAATCCCACTCGTGCAACCAGTTCCATGTGCGCCCATTGACAAAGTTCGGTAAACATCTTGTGCATTGGAAACACCTGCTGCTTGCATGATAAGGATATTCTCGTCCATTTGTGAAATTGCTTGATTTGTTTTTTCAATATAGCGCTCATCACTGGTCTTTCCTGTACCAATCAATTCAGTCGGCTCGCAAAGGATGATATCTGGACTAAGTGTTGCTAAAGCACGCGCCTCTTCTATGGAATCTGCACAAAGGATGGTTTTGATACCCAATTCTTTGGCACGTTTCACAGATTGCGTGACTTGAGCTAGGGTTAATGTGCGTTCTGCATGATTGAGAAATGATGCTCTGGCTCCTGCTGCATGAATCGATTCTGGCAAAACATGACCCATACCACGCCCTTGTTTTATCCCATCAATATGTTGTGCAGTGACGATAATATGATTTGTATTGCTAGCAATAGTTGGAATTTCGGCAAAAGGACAGGTAACAAAAATTGATAAATGCGGATATTTTTCTGCTAACTTGTCAGCTTTTTTTGCCAGTTTCAATAATTCTTCGCCAAACATATAAGATTTGGGGTTAAAAACGAAGAATGGAGTGTTTATTTTCATCTGATTCCTCCTTTTTTGTCAAATGATATATATATTATTATTTGATATTTAGAATATAACACATAGATTAGCAAATGACAATATATTTATCTTTTGTTCTCGAATTTATTTTTATGAACGAAAAAAGCCAGCTATCAAGCTGACTTTCTTACTTATCATTATCTTTTCCGTTTCTCACTCACACAAAGCCAATATACTCCGCAAATAAATCTCCGTAATCACCTTCAAATCCTCTTCATCCATATACTCATCTTCCTTATGCGCAATCCCCTTTTGCCCGGGAAATGACGGACCGAAAGCGAGTATATTTGGCATAAAGCGAGCATAAGTCGCGCCAGTCGTAGTCACAGGTGTCGCATCCATTCCAGTAACTTCCTCATAAATCTGCGAAAGTTGACGGATTTCAGCACTATCAGGGTCAAACAAAATTCCTTTAAATCTGCGAGACACACTCAATGTTGATTTTTCTGGTAGGTGTTTTTCCAAGCCTTCAAGAACCTCTTCTTCGCTAATGCTAACTGGATAGCGAATGCTCACGGACAGACGAATACCGTCTTTTTCCTTTTGAATAAAGAAAGGTGTCAGAGCAAGTTTGCCACTTTCCTCGTCTTCAAAGTCAATGCCCAGTCCTTGCCCGAAGTGCTTGTTGTGAAAATTTTCTGCTAACCATTCAAAATAAGGAATATCCTTGAGTTCTAGCGCAAGGAGCGTAATGGCATTCTCAGCCATTTCAGGTGCATTAGATGGAGCTTGCTTTCCTTGTGCTTGATAGATTTGCCCTGCGTACTCGACCGAGAGCTTATCAGGTACAATCTCCCGAGACATATAGCCTTGAAAATCGCCCAGTTGTTCAAGAATAGACGGGTCTATTTTGGTCAAAATATCTAAAACGACCACGCCTCTTTCCCCATAAACTACGGGGAACTTACAGTCAGGTGTAAAGCCAAAAGCAGGCGGATTTTCCTTTGCCAAATATAGAGGAATGTCGCCAGAGCCCTGCTCCTCGTCTGTCCCAAAAAGCACCCGAATAGTTTTCTTGAGCGGAAGTTGCAAGTCTTTTATCAACTTGAGAGCAAACAAACAAGTCAAAATCGGTCCCTTGTTGTCTAGCACTCCGCGTCCATAATATCTGCCGTTAGCGATACTCAGAGCAAACGGCGGATAAGTCCAGTCCTGCCCTTTGACATCAACCACATCCAAATGACCGAGAATGCCGATATAATCCTCGTCTGATCCAAATTGTGCATAGCCCACCGCATCATTAACAATCTTCGTATCAAAGCCATAGCTCTTTGCTTGTTCTAGGACAAACTCCAAGGCACGCTTAGGCTCACGCCCAAAAGGCGCACCTTCTTCTGCTTGACCTCTGACACTTGGTATTTGCAAGGTTCCGTCCAGCAAGTCCAAATAGTCCTGCCAGTTTTCATCAATTACCTGTCTATATGATTTTTCCATAGTTTCGTCCTAGAGTTCCTCAATCGGTTTCTTGATGCGTTTTTCGTATGCATCTAGCCATTCCTGCGTGATTGGTTCAATTCTTGTATGCTGATTTTCACCCGGATGTGCGATAAAGATTGTTGGTTCTTGTTTATGAGTTGCGACAGAAAAAGTAAACTCCACATTCGTCGCCACACCCCAGTCGCCATTTTTGTTTAAAGCAATCAATGAGAAAGCACCAGCTTTGCCTAAGCGTTTTTTGAGCTTGTCTTCAAAGGTAAAGACTGCCTTGTCACAAGCTTCCTGAGGAGTTAAGCCCTCGCCCATCAAACGCACAATCTCATAGGAAAGCACACCTTTCATGATATCTTCGCCCAATCCTGTCGCACTGGCACCACCGATTTCGCTATCCACATAAAAGCCCGATCCAGAAAGAGATGAGTCGCCAATGCGCCCCTCTTTTTTCATAAACAGCCCAGAAGTAGATGTTCCAGCCGCCATGCTCGCCTGTGTATCAAGAGCCACCATTCCCACCGTATCATGTCCATCATAAGCAGACAAATTCTTCTCACGCATAAGGTCAAGTCGTTTTTCCCACATGACCTTAGCACGCTCAGTCAGCATATCCTTTTGTTCAAAACCCTCTATTACAGAGTATTCCTCAGCACCCGCACCCACACGGAAACTATTAAAAGCATCCAAACTCAACTTACGAGCCACAGAAATCGGATTGGCAATATTCTTCACACCAGCAATCGCCCCAATCTGAAAGGTATCGCCATCCATAAACGCCGCATCCAGCTCAACCGCACCCTTTTCATTCGGCAAACCACCAAAACCGACCGACTTATAAAAAGGATAATCCTCAACCGCCTTAATAGCCAACTCAATCGCATCCTTAGCCGAGCCATCACTTTCCAAAAGCTCCTTAGCCTTCAAAACACCATCATGACTCATCCGCCAAGTAGCAATAATTCCAAACATAAAATATCCTCCTAGTATTTTTTATTGATATCTTTCTGTGTCCTCAAAACAATATCCTTAAAGTGCCACAACTCCATGTGACGCTTAACTAGTAAGCATGAAGCAAGGTTTTCCAAAACTCAAACCCCTTCTCCAAAATCTTCATATCAAAATTAAACTTAGGATTATGCAAACTAGGCACATCCCCAACACCCAAAAAGAAGAAAATCTCCTTCATGTGATGCTTATAAATCGAAAAATCCTCCGACTGCATCACAGGCTTATCCAAGACCTTAATAGGCAATTTCGGCAACAAGCGCTCAAACAAAGCTTCATCATTAATCACAGCCTCATACCCATCATAATAAGAAAACTCAAACTTACAGCCATATTTCGCTTCATACTCATCCGCCAAACGATGAATCTCGTGCTTGATATGATGATGCGTCTTATTATGAAAGGTCCGAATGGTTCCATACAAATGACTAGTATCCGACAAAATATTCCGAGCAGTACCTGAATTCATCGTGCCAAACTTGACCAAACGATAAATCTCAGGTGACAAACTCCGCTCAAAAGCATAAACATCCAAAATATAACGACAAGCAATCTCCAAAGCATCAATCCCCAACTCAGAACTAGCAATATGTGCCGACTTGCCATGAATGACAATATCTGTCTCAGAACCCTGACTCATTAACTCATTAGCCTTAGAAAAGACCTGACCTTCTTCTAGCCCCGGCCAAACATGCATACCGAAAATCGCTTGCGTATTGTAGGCTTCCAAAATCCCCGACTTCTCAATCGAGTGGGCTCCTGCACGATTTTCCTCAGAGGGTTGGAAGACTAGACAGACATTCTTATCCAGTGTCGCCTTGTTTTCGTTGAGATACTTAGCAAAAGTCAACATCATCGCCATGTGCCCGTCGTGCCCACAAGCGTGCATTTTGCCCTCGTGCTTGGACTTGAACCAAATGTCGTTCTCCTCTTTGATAGGCAATGCGTCAATATCTGTCCGAAAACCAATGGTTCGCTCGCAACCATTGCCAAAGTAAAGGATTAGCCCCGTTGCCCCAATCTCGTGAATACGACAATCATAGTCCTTGACCTGTTCCATGATATAAGCTTTCGTCTCATGTTCCTCAAAACCAAGCTCAGGGATTTGGTGCAAATCAGTACGGTATTTTTCTAAAAGTTCCAGCAATACACTCATTCCTTTCCTGTGTGAATTTCTTACCTTTAGTTTAACACAAGGAAAGCAATGAGTTTGTTTTTAGCTGTAAGGACTTACACAATCGTCGCGCCAAAAGGCATTAATGCCAATTTTGCTAGCTTGAAACACTGTTTACCAAAAGGAATTCCGATGATAGTAATACAAAGTAGCAAGCCTGTTACAACCGAAGTCATAGCTAGAGCAATCCCTCCAAAAAGTAACCACAAGATATTAAGCAAAAGCGAAGTCGCACTGTCGCTGTAAACAACCTCTTTGCCAAATGGGAAAAAAGAAAGACTAGCAAACTTGAAACACTGCACACCAATAGGAATACCCACAATTGTAATACACCAAAGGATACCTGTCGCAAACCAGCCAAGCCCCTGCAAGAAACCACCGAAAATAAACCATAATAAATTACCTAAAAAACTCATAATCAAACCTCCCTCTAATTTAGATACAAGTATTCTACTGACGAAAAATAATTAAATGATTAAATCATAATTATTATAAACTAATAGTTTGACGAGAACATACAAATAATATAAACTATTAGTACAGTGTAAATAGAGGTGCTCTAAATAATGAGTAGGCTTACTGAGTGGACCAACCACTAAGACGTGAGACGAAAGGTATAGGAGCCGAAGGGGACGTATGGTAAGCGTCTGCCTGCTGATTGGGGAAATACTCCAATTAGTCCCGCGAAAGCGGAGGTGCTATTTAATTTTTCGTTTTGAGAAATTTAAGGTGCCTTTATCCAAAGGTGCCTTTTTCTTTGTTTACGCTAGTATACTTGACCTTACCCAAAATCAAACACCTTTCTGGCGGATTTCTCCGCTATCCTTCGTCAAAAGTGCTCAACTGAGCACCGCTCAGCCTGCGCTTTTTTCCTCGACTAGCGGAAAAATTCACGCAGAAAGGTATTCGATTTTGGGCAAGGTCAAAAAAAAATAATGGAGGCAACACAAATGAATCAAGGTTTGGAAAAAAAATACGGACTGCTTACAGCAATTTGCTTGGTAGTCGGTGCAGTTATCGGGAGCGGGATTTTCTTCTTAAATGAGACAGTCTTTGCTGCTACTGGAGGACGCTTGTACTTAGCAGTCATTGCTTGGCTGATTGGTGGAGCGATTATGTTTGTTATGATGTATGTTTGGGGTCAGTTGGCGAAAAACAAAGAGGGAATGAATGGTCTGATGGACTTTTCGGACCACTTGGTTGGGCGTACATATTCTTATTTCTTGACATGGTTCTTAGGAACTATTCTTTATCCGTCATTTGTTGCGGTATTGGCTTGGGTAACGGCTCGTTTTACAGCGATTTTACTAGGCTGGTCGCAACCAAATACCAGTGGTGCGGTTTGGATGTTGGCTGGGGTTTACTTGATTGGGATTTACACTCTCAATGTCATCTCTCCTAAGCTTGCAGGTACTTTCCAAGTATCTACTACTTTTATCAAGGTCATTCCATTGATTTTGATGGGGATTGTCGGGATTATTATTGGTACAACGAGTGGCACAATGTCAGTCAACTTTACTTATGTTCGTGAATTGCAAGAAGGCGTTAATCCTTTATATGTAGCTGTTTTAGCGACAGTTTTCGCTTATGCAGGAGCTGAGGAAGTTCTGATGATGAACAGTGAAATCAAGGACAGCAAGAAAAATCTGCCTCGCGCGATTGTTATCGGCTCTTTGATTATCATTGCCATTTATGTCTTTTACACAATTGGTGTCTTTGGTTCGACTTATGCGACAACACTCAGCACACCGGGCGGTATTCGTCTTGGTTTCCAAAATATGTTTGGCGAGCCATTTGGTAATGTTTTGATTGTCTTTATCATCATTTCTTGCTTGGGTGCCATGAACTCAGCTATGATGGCTGGTACTCGTTCGTTTTATTCATTGGCTATTCGCAACATTGGTCCAAATCCTGAATTTGTGAAAACTGTTGATGCAAAAACAGATATGCCACCAACAAGTGCGGCGATTTCCTTGATTTTCTGTGGTGTGATGATGTTCCTTATCTTTGCTAATGCGCAAGACTATCCGTATCACGTTCGTTGGTTTGGAGATGTGAGCATTGGGATTACAAGTTTGACACCAATTACTTTGATGTCCTTCTACATTCCGATTTTTGTCAATGTTATGCGTAAAGAAAAATCTTGGAATGCGTTTAACCGCTTTGTCATGCCGGGTCTTGCCATTGCTGGTGCTTTGTTGTTAATCTACATGGTCTTTGACACCAATCCAGTCGGTGCCTTCTTCTACCTTATCGGATTTGCTGCAATCATGGGCTTGGGTGCTTTGTTCTTGGTACTCAACAGGAAGCCTGTGAATGTGCCTAGCGAAAGTGCTGTGGAGAATATCTAAATATGTAATACGAAAAGAAATCTCGATTTGAGGTTTCTTTTTTTCGTCAATTTGCTACAATTATTGTATGAAAAATACAGACTGGTACGTGCCTTTAGCTGCACGATTAAACTTAGAATACTTAGAAAAAATTGATACATTCATCGAAAATATCTATGCTGATGATGCGAAAATCTATCCTCCAAAAGACAAAATCTTTCTGGCAATCAAGCTGACCCCTCTTGCCAAAACCAAAGTCATCATCGTCGGACAAGACCCTTATCCGCAAGAAAATAAGGCACAAGGACTGGCTTTTTCCTATCCAGCCGATTTTATTGTTAAACGTGCGGATTCTATCATCAATATCCAAAAAGAGCTGGCAAACGAGGGTATTGCGAAAAAAGACAGCGACCTGACAAATTGGGCGACACAAGGTGTGCTTTTGCTAAATGCTGTCCTGACTGTACCTGATAATCAACCAAATGCTCACGCTGGCTTGATTTGGGAACCATTGACGGACGAAATTATTAAAGTCGCAAGTGACGATGAACGACCGAAAGTCTTTATTTTATGGGGAAATTTTGCGAGGAAGAAAGCGAAATTGATTGATAGGGATAAGCATTTGATTATTGAAAGTGCGCATCCATCGCCATTATCTGCTAGTCGAGGGTTCTTTGGTAGCCAGCCGTTTTTGCGGGCGAATGCGTTTTTGGAGGAACATAATCAGACAGCTATAAAGTGGGAATTGTAATTAAAAAAACTTCTGTGGATTTATCTTCATGGAAGTTTTTTGTATGTTTACTTTTAGGGCTAAGGATAAGGCGAAAACAAAAAAAGCTCTAAACCCCTTGTAAACAAAGGCTTTAGAGCTAAAGATATTACATTTGTTTGTTATAGTATTCAACGATAAGCGCTTCTTCAATCTCTTGATTGATTTCATCACGCTCTGGGATACGTACTAAAGTACCTTCCAATTTGTCTGCATCAAATGATACAAATGTTGGACGTGCAATAGTTGCTTCCACTGCTTCTTTGATTGTTACTACGTTTCTTGATTTTTCGCGAACTGCGATTACTTGACCAACTTCAACGCGGAATGATGGGATATCAACGCGTTTGCCGTCAACTGTGATGTGACCGTGGTTTACTAATTGACGTGCTTGACGACGAGTAGTTGCAAGACCTAAACGGTAAACAACGTTGTCCAAACGACGCTCTAAAAGAACCATGAAGTTGTAACCAAGTGTACCTTCTTTAATTTTAGAAGCTTGTACGAACAAGTTACGGAACTGACGTTCGTTCAAACCGTAAGTGTGGCGTAATTTTTGTTTTTCAGCTAACTGCATACCATACTCAGATAATTTACCGCGGTGGTTAGGACCGTGTTGACCTGGTGGGAATGGGCGACGTGCCAATTCTTTACCAGTACCTGATAATGAGATACCTAGACGACGTGATACTTTCCATGATGGACCTGTGTAACGTGACATTAGAAATTCCTCCAATAAATAATTTTTTGTTGGAGTAAAAGATTACTGACTATCAATGCTGGCTTGGTTCATCTCTATATAGGTTCGCCATTTGCAGCCGCAATGGTTACTACTTGAATGATAAGAAATGTTGACCAATACTTTCATGATAAAGCTGCAATATTTTACACAAAGAGTATTTTAACATGGATGAGCTGACACGTCAATTAGAAAATTTGATAGTAAATTACGCTTGTGTTACAACTGCTTGTTGAAATGTCGCTTCTTTTTCTTGTGCTGCTTTTGCTTCTTCTTGTAAGTAAGCCTTGTCTTGAGAGAGCATGAATGGCAGGTAAATCAAGATACATAATACTAATTGAATAATTTGTGCAACAATTCCTTGCCAGCCGTGATTTACCAATCCATTGACAATAATCGGGAAACCCACTGGAATATTCACGCCATTGTGATATGGTAAGAAACCAATGATTGAAAGAATATACGCTGACAAAAGTGAGATTGGCGGTGTGATGACTGACGGAATGAGCATACGAATATTCATTACTTGTGGCACACCAAAGTTCATCGGCTCAGAAATACCGAAAAGTGACGGAATTAGTCCAACTTTGCTCACTGTTTTTAACTGAGTAGATTTACAACGGAATAAACCGACAAGCACCATTGCAAAACTTCTTGCTCCACGATTTCCCATGACAAATCCTGTTGTAAACAAGAATGGAAGTGCCATTCCTGCACCAAATGCCTCTAAGTTTGCCATTTGCGGTGCTTGATAAAGGGTCATAATAACCGGCATAACTGCCATTGGTCCATGAATACCGAAGAACCAGAGTACTTGGATAAAACCGACAAGAAACATTGCTGACCAGATGTTTGCTCCTAAACTCATTAGTGGTGCTTGGATAAACTGGTTAAGTAGTGTAATCATATCTCCTTGTGGAGTTAATGCAACAAGGAAAGAAATAGCACCCATAACCGTAGCTACTAAAATCGCTGGAATAATCGAGCTAAAGTTTTTAGCAACCATTGGCGGAACACCGTCTGGCATTTTGATTGTAATATCTCTATCAACTAATAAAGCATAGACACGCGTGCCGAAAAGTCCAGCAAACATCGCCACAAACAAACCTGCTTGACCCATATTGGTTACGCTGATACCGTTAAATCCCTCGCCAGCAGTAAGTGGTGTCAGGATAAAGAATGACAAAAGCCCAATCACACCTGAATGCAGCGGGTCTTTTTTCAACCCTTGACCCAAACGATAAGCAATGATAAACGCTGTATAAACTGATGCAATCCCGACTGTCATCGTATTGATATGGCTAAGCGTTCTGCCAAGACCTGAGTTAGCTAGAAAGTCCTGAAATCCGCCGACATTAATGACACTGATAACTGACACAAATGATGAAATCATCATAATGGGCATTAAGCCCATCATGGCACTGGATATTGCTTTCATATATGTATTTTGGGCAAATCTGCCCGCTGTGCGATTTAAGTTGTCTTTGATTTTATCGTATTTCTTTTGGTCCATTTTCTTTACGATTGGTTGGGTCATTGTATTTTCCTCCTATTAGGCTTCTAAATATAGTTCTTCTAATTTTTCGATTTCTTGATTTGTTAGTTGCAATTCTTCTAGCACATAGTTTTTAATCGTTCCGTATTCTTGGTCAATAATTTCTAATGCTGTATTGATAAAGTCCAAATTGGCTTCTTTGAAATAGCGCATGGCAAGAAGTAGCTGGTCATCGCCAGTCTTTTGGTAGATTTCTTCCAGACTACGCTCATTTTTTTCTTTTTTATAGACATTGGTCAAAAGATAATCCTCTAAAATAGCCTCTCTTGGTACTTCTAATGCACCTAATATCAAAGCTACTCCAAAACCAGTCCGGTCTTTTCCACCGCGACAATGTTGAACGATATTGCCGTTTTCTTCATTCAAAATCACATCAAACATTTGTCTAAATGCTTGCTTGCAAATATCATTTCTGACAAATTCTTTGTTTTGCTCAATCATTAAATGCTTAACTAAATTTGGATTTAAGCGTTTATCATCCAGTTTTAAATCTTTAAATTCAGCAGAGGCTAAAGCTGCTAGGTCTGCGATTGGCTCAAGGTAATAAGTATTTAATTGGCCGAAGTCTTTGTTTTCGTTGTTGATACGCTCTTTTTCAGCACGAAAATCAATTACAGTGCGAATATCTAAGTCTTTCAAGACTTGTATATCTTCATCGGTCAGCTTGCTTAGTTCATCTGAGCGGTAAAGCTTTCCATATTTAACTTTTTTGCCATTAACTGTTTTTAAGCCACCTAAATCTCTGAAGTTGAATGCACCTTGCAACTTGATTGGTGGGTTTGCTATTGCTGTTGTCATATAATTCCCTCTTGATAAATTCGTATAAAGTTAATCATTGGTTGCAACCGATTACACCTATATATTATAATGAACAGACTAAGGTTTCAATAGTATAGGGTTAATTGAAACTTTTTACCAGAAATCAGGGAAAAAGACGAGGAAGAAGAAATGTTTTCACTGGAAAGAATCGCCGGACAGAAACTTGCTACATTGACCGAGAACGAAAAAGAGCTTTATCAAACGATTTTGACACATAAACAAGATATTCCCTCAATGAAAATCAATGATTTAGTTGAGCTTAGTTTTTGCTCCAAATCTGCTATTTTACGCTTTGTGCAAAAATTAGGCTTTAAAGGATTTGCGGATTTCAAGTATTCGATTGACTGGCAGAGTGATGAAAAAGAGATAGCTCAAGACTCACTTTTGGTACAAGTTGTGGCAAATTTATTGAATAGTTTAGATGAAGAAAAGATAGAAAAACTTTCGCTTTTAATACAAGATAAGGCACTTTTTATGGCTTCCACCTCAGAAAATCAGCACAATGTGATGGAACATTTTCAAAATTTGTTGATGAAAAAAGGGAAAAATGCCTATACTTTTCGCTTAGGTACAACAGAAAGCACAAAAATTATGTTGAGCAGTTTAGATGAAACTTCTTTTTTGTTAGTCTTTTCAGCAACTGGGGAAAGCGAAAATTTGAAGGCTTCTATTTCGCCTTTGCTAGAGCGAAACATTCCCGTTGTCAGCTTTTCGACCTACGCAGGCGGTTGGCTGGAAGAACAGGCAGATTTGAGTTTTTCGCTAGACTTCACTAGACAGCAATCGGAATTATTTCCATATAGCTCGGGGCTGAACCATTTGCTGATTGATGTGATTGCTCAAAAGTTGAATTTGTAGCAAGTAAAAACCCAGTTTGGATTTATCTCCAAACTGGGTTTGTTTCATCTAGATAGTCTGAGCAATCGTCAAAATCGCCGCAGGCACACGATAAGGCGAGCAAGAAACATAATCCACACCGATTTCCTTCATGAAAGCAATCGAATTCGGGTCGCCACCGACTTCTCCACAAACGCCAAATGAGATTTCAGGATTGTTCGGTTTAACCAAATCAAGTGCTGCTTTCATCAAATAACCAACGCCCTCAATGTCTAGTTCTTGGAATGGGTCATTTGCCAACAAGCCTTTTTGCGTGTATTCATGCAAGAATTTCGCTGAATCATCACGAGAAAATCCGTAAGCCAACTGGGTTAAATCATTGGTACCAAAACTAAAGAACTGAGCATTTTGAGCCAATTTGTCCGCTGTCAAGCAAGCACGCGGGATTTCTAGCATGGCACCAATCTTGTAAGGAATAGAATATTCATAAGCTGCAAAGAGCTTTTCAATGGTTTCTTCCAATAATTCTTTCAAGTAAGCCTGCTCTTTTTCCTCAGAAACCAAAGGTATCATAATCTCTGGTTTGACGGTAATTCCTTGATTAATAGCCAATTCCAGTCCTGCCTCGATGATTGCCTCTACTTGCATTTGATAGATTTCTGGGTAAGTCACTGCCAAACGGCAACCACGATGTCCTAGCATTGGGTTGACTTCTTCAAGCTCGGCTACGCGTGCTGCGATAAAGCTTTCTGATTTGCCGCAATCTGCTGCTACTTGTGCGTATTCTTCCTTTTTCGGCATAAATTCGTGCAATGGTGGGTCGAGTAAGCGAATAGTACACGGCAATCCTTGCGTAAGTGATAGGATTTCTGAAAAGTCTTGTTTTTGAAACTCTTTTAGAACTGCGATTGATTTTTCACGTTGTTCTTCATCTTCTGATAAGAACATTTTACGCATTTCTAGCAGGCGTTCTTTACCGAAGAACATGTGCTCTGTACGTGCTAGTCCGATACCTGATGCGCCGAAATCTAGTGCCGTTTGGATGTCTTCTAGCGTTTCTGCGTTGGCACGGACATCAAGGTCAGCTAGTTCTTTTGCCCAGACTAATGCTTCTTTTAGCAAGTCCAGTTCTTGTGCCTTATCTAGTTTGATTTGACCTAGATAGAGCTTACCGCTAGTGCCGTCAACGGAGATTGTTTGCCCTTCTTCAATGATATTTCCATTGTATTTTGCTTGTTTCTTGCTTTCGTTTACCTCAAGTTCTTCACAGCCAACTACACAGCAAACGCCCATTCCGCGTGCTACTACTGCTGCGTGAGAGGTCATTCCTCCGCGACTTGTGACGATTGCCTCTGAAACAATCATGCCCTCGATATCTTCTGGTGAAGTTTCTGTTCTGAGCAAGATGACTTTTTCGCCCGCTTCATTTGCCGCTTTGGCATCTTCTGCGTTGAAATAGACCTTGCCTGACGCAGCACCCGGACTTGCTGGTAATCCTTTTGCGAAGACTAACGCTTTTGCTAGTTCTTTTTCATCAAAAACTGGGTGCAAGAGTTGCGTAACCATTGTTGGTGTCAGACGGTTGATTGCCTCTTTTTTAGAGATAATGCCTTCTTCGGCAAGTTGCATGGCAATCTTAAAGGCTGCTTTGGCTGTACGTTTGCCATTTCTTGTTTGTAAAATGAAGAGTTTGCCTTCTTCAATGGTAAATTCGATATCCTGCATATCCTTGTAGTGATTTTCTAACAAGTAGCAGATTTCTTCAAATTGTTGATAAATCGCTGGAGCGTCTTCTTTAAGCTCAGCAATCGGTCTTGGCGTGCGGATACCAGCGACCACGTCTTCGCCTTGTGCATTAAAGAGAAACTCACCGAACACGCCTGTGTCCCCTGTTGATGGATTTCTAGTAAATGCTACACCTGTTCCGCTGGTTTGTCCGCTATTGCCAAAAACCATTTCCTGAATATTTACCGCAGTTCCCAAGCTATCAGACAGCTCATGAATGCGACGGTAAGTTACTGCACGCGGATTGTTCCATGAAGAAAAGACTGCTTCAATAGCTGCATACAACTGGTCAAATGGATTTTGCGGAAATTCTTGACCCACATTATTCAGGTAGATTTCTTTATACACTGCAAGGATTTCCTGCCAATCACTTGCTTGCATTTGGGTATCATTCTGATAGCCTTTTGCCAATTTGTACTCAGTTAAGACTTCTTCAAAGTAGCTCTTTTCAATTCCTTTTACCACATCGCCAAACATCTGCACAAGACGGCGATAGCAATCATAAGCAAATACTGGATTTCCAGTTTTCGCAGCCAGAGCTTGAACACTTTCGTCATTCAATCCTAAGTTCAAAATCGTATCCATCATGCCCGGCATAGAAAACTTCGAGCCGCTACGCACAGAAACCAAAAGCGGATTATGTAAGTCAGCAAATTTCTTGCCAGTTTTCACCTCAAGACTAGCAATTTGCTCCAACAATTCTTCCAAAAGTTCCTCTGAAATGCTTCTTGTCTCCAAATATTCCAAGCAAGCCTGCGTTGAAATGGTAAATCCGCTAGGAACCGGCAAGCCAATGCTAGTCATTTCCGCAAGGTTGGCACCTTTTCCACCTAATAAATCGTTTTGCTCCTTTGAGCCTTGTGTAAAGTCATAAATTCTTTTCGTTGTTGTTTTCATTTTTGTCATACTCCTTTTTAATTAAGTTATACTAATCATTCGATAAATCTAGTATATAGTGTATCACAATAGATTGTCAACACTTTTTTGTAAACGAATTCAAATATATTTTTTATATTGTTTTTCTTTTTACTAACCTTTATAATAAATAGTGTGTCATATATCTATTATAAAAGGAAAAATTCATGCAATTATCTGAAAGACAAACAAGAATTATTGATATCGTCAAGGAACACCAGCCCATTAGCTCTGAGAGCGTGGCGCAATTACTAGGGCTTAGTCGAGCGACTTTGCGCAGTGATTTGTCGATTTTAACCATGACTGGATTGCTAGATGCAAAGCCAAAGGTTGGGTATTTCTACACGGGTCAAAGTGCCAGCGGTATTGAATTTCGACAGGTTTTTGAGCAAACAGTCGAAGAAATCATGACCTCGCCCTTGATTATTGAGCAAAACGTGTCCATTTACGACGCAGTAACCAGTCTTTTTCTCTATGATATCGGCTCCATTTATGTAAAAAATGAGTTCGATGAGCTAGCTGGTGTCCTTTCCCGAAAGGATTTGCTGCGCTTTGCCATTAGTGGCAACAATCTGGAGAAAACGCCAGTTGCCGTAATCATGACGCGAATGCCCAATATCGCTACTATCACATCGGAAAAAACCATCCTTGAGGCTGGAAATATCCTCTCTCGCCGCGAAGTTGATAGCCTGCCAGTCGTTGACAAGGAAAATCCGCGAAAAGTCGTTGGAAAAGTAACAAGAGGAAGAATTATGGACGCGTTTATCCAGCTAGGCATGGAAATGCAAGAAGAAAGTATTTAAATACAAGTGGTGAAACGGGCGTTTAACGACGTAGAAAATTAGGAAAATTCACTTTAGGCGCTTTTTGCCTAAAGAGAATTTTATCTATTTTCCTAGTCGTTGCCCGATTGAACCCGGATGATAGGAGAAGAAACATGAAAGAAGTAAAAATTTATCTGATTTCCGACAGTGTCGGAGAAACTGCCAAAAAACTAACCGCTGCCGTTGCAGCACAATTCCCAAATTTAAACCTATCTAATTGCAAGCTGTTTCCATTTACCAAAGATATCGAAACGCTAAGCGATATTTTGGAAGAGGCACTAAAGGAAAATGCCGTTGTGGTAAACACGCTAGTTGACAAGGAAATGGTCACTTTCGCTGAAGAATTTGCTGACAGAACCGGGTTAAAGTGTGTCGATTTCATCACGCCATTTACCAGAATTATCGAAGAAGTTTCAGGCGAAACCTCTATCGAAAAATCTGGGCGCATTCATCGTATGAATCAGGAATACTTTGAGCGTGTGGCAGCTATGGAATTTGCCGTAAAATACGATGACGGCAAAGACCCGAAAGGATTTTTGAAAGCTGATATCGTACTTTTGGGCGTATCCAGAACTTCAAAAACTCCGCTGTCAATCTATCTGGCAAACCGAGGTTACAAGGTGGCAAACCTACCGATTATCCCAGAAGTTCAAGTGCCAAAAGAAATTTTCCAAATCAGCCCTAGAAGAATCGTCGGCTTAAAAACCGACCCGAAAAGCCTATCGGAAATCCGTCGTTTCCGAGCAAAAGCAATGGGCTTGCAGGGAGAAACTCTTTATTCAAATGAAAAACGCATTTTGGATGAACTCAAATACGCTGATGATTTGTTTGAGCGATTGGGGATTATGGTGATTAATGTGAGTGCTCGTTCGATTGAGGAAACTTCGATGTTGGTTGAGAATATTGTGAATGGATAAAGTGTAGTATATCTCTACTATACCTGCTGAAAATCATGCTATAATGAACTCAAAGGCAACCGCTTTATGGGAGGTGTCCGTATGAAACCTATGGAACTACAAGAAATAGCAAAAAAAGTCAGTCCTATTCTGAATAAATATGCCATCCAAAAAGTATGGGTCTTTGGCTCTTATGCTCGCGGAGATGCTGATTTAGCTAGCGATATTGACATTATTGTTTGCCTTGAGGGCTCAACTGTCAATGGTTTGTTGAAGTTTGCAAGACTAAATAGGGAGCTTGAAATAGCATTAGGAATGCCTGTTGACCTGCTTAGTGATAGGCAAGTACAGCCTGTTACTGACAAAGAGGATTTATTTTCTCAGAAAGTGTTGAAAGAAAGGATTTTGCTGCGTGCGTGATGGGAAATTAAGAGATTTAGAAAAAATAGACTATGCCTTACTCAATATTGATAAAATTCAAGTGGAGGGCAAACGATTAGAAAAGCTAGGAATTGATTCTGATGATGAAATGTATGTTGATTTGATGGCCTTTTACATCAGCCAAATCGGCGAGCAATTTTCTTCCAGTGGGATAAGTGAAGATACTTTAAGTATTTTTCCTGATTTACAAGCAATTGCACCTGAGATTAGTGGTATGCGCAACATTGTGGCTCATGTATATCATCGAAAAGATAGCACTTTGATACGCTCTACGGTCGTTAATGATATTCCTGAGTTGAAAATTATGCTAAAAGAAGTTCGAGAATTTTTAACAAATAATTTATCATAAGCATTTAAAAAGCTGATTAGCAGATACTCCATCTACTAATCAGCTTTTTCAACTATCCTACTTGTCAACTTCTCTCGTCCGAACCACATTATAAACATAAACCTCGCCACCACTTAGGTAGGTTCTCAGAGGTCCCCACCAGCTTTTTAGCATTTGTGCGGTTGTTTTACAGGTTACTTTTTTGTATTGCCACCAAAAATATCTGAATGCTTCAAGTTTTTTCATAGTCGTTTCCTCCGATTTCTTTCCATTGATTTGTTTTGTTTGTGCTGTTTTCTTAATTTTCAATCATTTGTTTACAATATTTTTTAATTTAATATTAATGTTAATCTAATTAATCTGCAAGTTCAAGGAATTTGCTTTTCTTCTTAAGAAAAAATAAAACAAGACTTGAGCCATAGACCCAAATCTTGTTTTGCTTTATTTAAATGCTTGCGTTGCTTTGACTGCCTTTTTCCAGCCTGCATATAGTTTTTCACGACGCTCAGCCTCTAATTGAGGTTGGAACATCTTTCCTGCCTCGTAAAACTCACGGATTTCATCTGTATCTTTCCAGTAACCTACTGCTAATCCCGCTAAATATGCTGCGCCTAATGCAGTTGTTTCCAAATTTCCAGCACGCTGAATTGGAGTTGCCAAAATGTCTGATTGGAACTGCATCAAGAACTCGTTATTTGCTGCACCGCCATCCACTTTTAAGACAGGAATTATCATGCCTGTATCTTCTTGCATGGAGTCGATGACATCGCGCACTTGGTAAGCAATCGATTGCAGAGTTGCTTTGGTAATGTCTTCTTTTGTAGTTCCACGAGTTAAGCCAAACATGGCACCGCGTGCATCTTGGTCCCAATAGGGCGCACCCAATCCTACAAAGGCTGGCACTACATAAACCTCGTCATCACTGGTTGACCTGTTTGCCGCATCTTCTGAGTCTTTGGCATTATCAATCATCTTCAAACCATCACGCAGCCATTGGATTGATGAACCTGCAACAAATACCGAACCTTCTAAGGCGTAATAAACCTTACCGTTAATGCCGTAACCGATAGTCGTCAGCAGATTATTTTTGGAAATCTTCGGTTTTTCTCCTGTATTCATAACGATAAAAGAACCCGTACCGTAGGTATTTTTGACCATGCCCGGTTCAAATGCCATTTGCCCAAAAAGTGCTGCCTGTTGGTCGCCTGCCATTCCTGAGATAGCCACTTGGGAACCTAAGAAATGGTAGTCTTTGGTATAGCCATAGATTTCTGAGTTTGACGCAACTTTTGGCAGCATAATGCGAGGAATATTCAAAAGCGCAAGAATTTCATCATCCCAATTTAGCGTGTGGATGTTAAATAACATAGTTCTAGCAGCATTTGAGTAATCTGTTACATGTGTTGCGCCGTCTGTTAGTTTCCAGACCAACCATGTATCAATGGTTCCAAAAAGCAATTCACCCTTTTGCGCTCGCTCTTGTGCGCCATCTACTTTATCCAAAATCCAACGAACCTTTGTCGCTGAAAAATAAGCGTCAATAATCAAGCCCGTTTTTTCTTGAAACATCTGTGCATATCCGTCAGCTTTTAATTTGTCAGCAATTTCAGCTGTCTGACGAGATTGCCAAACAATCGCATTATAAATCGGACGACCAGTCGCTTTTTCCCAAACTACTGTGGTTTCACGTTGATTGGTAATTCCAATGCCTTCGATTTGGTCTGGTTTAATGCCTGACTCAATAAAGGCACCAGCGATGACTGATTGAACAGAGTTCCAAATTTCATTTGGATTGTGTTCTACCCAGCTTTCGTGGGGGAAAATTTGTGTGAATTCCTTTTGTGAGGAAGCGATAGTCTGCCCTTTTTTATCAAAGATTAAAGCACGCGAGCTGGTGGTTCCTTGGTCGATTGCCATGATGTAGGTTTGCTTAGTGTTTTCCATGTTGTTCTTCCTTTGCATAAATATATTCAACGGTAAACCTTACTAGTTATAACTCTACATGAACATATATAAACTTGCAATTAATACAAAGAAAAACTGGTCTGCAAGATTACCCTGCTAGACCAGTTTGTATCATTTTTTTATTCAAATCCTTGTGCAACTGCCTCTGGGAAGTTTTCTTCCAGCACGCTTGCACATGAACCGCAGACTTCTGCTAGATGTTCATGGCTGCCTACATCCGTACGAATCGCACGGCAACGAACACAAACTTCACCTTCTGCGCGTTCAACTCTAAGTGTTGTTTCGCCATAAGTTGTCGCACCTGTCAATTCCTCACTGGTAAGAACCAATTCAGAAACAATCAACAACTGAGCAACATCCGCGTCTATTGCTGCAAGCATGGCTTTTTGACCCTCAGTAACTTGTACGCTCAATTTAGCCTCAAGTGATTTCCCAATAATTTTTTCATTACGAGCTTCTTCCAAACCTTTGAGAATATCATCTCTAAAGCTCAAGAATTCACTCCAAAGTGCAAACATCTCTGCTTGATTTGCTGTATCAACAACTTCTGGGAACTCAGCAAGTTGAACAAATTCTTCGTCTTCCTTGAGTTCTTTCCAGATTTCTTCTGAAGTGTGTGGCAGGATTGGTGCCAATAATTTAGTCAATGAAACAGCTGTTTCGTAGAAGACTGTCTGCATAGCACGACGGGCTGGGTCATTTTCGCCTGTAATATAAACCACATCTTTGGCAAAATCCAGATAGAAAGCTGACAAATCAACTGTCAGGAAGTTGACGATTGTCTTGTAGATATGCAAGAAATCATACTTGTCATAGCCGTTTTCGCGGATATCTTTTACCACTTGATGCAAGCGAGCAAGCATATATTTATCCACTGAGCGCAAGTCTTGAGTTGCCACTTTATCCGTTTCAGGATTGAAATCTGAGGTATTGGCAATCAAGAAACGCATAGTATTGCGGATTTTACGGTAAACTTCAGCAACTTGTGCCAAGATATCCATTGAAACACGCACATCCGCTTCGGTATCAACAGATGCCACCCACAAACGCAGGATGTCAGCACCAAATTGCTTGATAACCTGTCTAGGAACGATTGTGTTGCCCAGAGATTTAGACATTTTGCGTCCTTCGCCGTCCAGTACAAATCCTTGAGAAAGGACTGCCTTGTATGGAGCAACACCATTTACCGCAACAGAAGTTGTGATAGAGGAGTTGAACCAGCCACGGTATTGGTCAGATCCTTCTAAGTACATATCCGCTGGGAAAGTCAAATCTTCACGCCCGCGTAAAACTGCCTCGTGGGAAGAACCGCTATCAAACCAAACATCCATGATGTCTGTTTCTTTGGTAAAGATACCATTTGGCGAGCCAACGTGTGTAAATCCTTCAGGCAATAAATCTTTTGCCTCACGCTCCCACCAGATGATTGAGCCGTGGTCAGCAAATAATTCAGCTACATGGTCAGTTGTTTCTTTGGTTAGGATAACTTCGCCATTTTCCGCGTAGAAAACTGGTAGCGGAACACCCCATGCACGCTGGCGAGAGATTACCCAGTCGCCACGGTTTTCAATCATCTTATACAGACGAGTTTTGCCCCATGGAATAATCCAATCTACTTTTTCCACTTCATCCAAAATATTTTGGCGGAACTTGTCGATAGAGGCAAACCATTGTGCAGTCGCACGGTAGATTACCGGTTTTTTGGTACGCCAGTCATGCGGATAGCTGTGGCTAAAGAAGTCCAATTTCAGCAAAGCGCCGCTTTCTTCTAGCATTTTTGTGACTACAGGATTTGCCTTGTCATAGAACATTCCCTCAAATCCCGGAGCCTCATCCGTGTAAACACCACGGCTATCTACTGGAGAAAGAACTTCGACATTGTAGCGTTTTGCCACATAATAATCGTCTTCCCCGTGTCCCGGAGCGGTATGAACTAGACCAGTACCAGCCTCGTCAGTTACATGGTCGCCCAGCATAACTAGCGAAGTACGCTCATAGAAAGGATGTTGTGCTGTCATGTATTCCATTTGAGAGCCTTTTAGTGATTGGACCACTTTGTAATCTGCCCAACCGATAGCCTCTGCTACCTTGTCTAGCATAACTTGAGCGATGACAAATTTGCGTCCATCAACCTCTACTAAATTGTAGTCGAAGTCAGGATTGACAGAAATACCCATATTGGCTGGCAAGGTCCATGGAGTTGTTGTCCAGATAACTAATTCAGCGTCTTCTGGTAAAATTCCTTTGCCATCAGCGATTTTGAAAGCGACATAGATAGATGGCGATTTGACATCCTTATACTCGATTTCTGCTTCTGCAAGCGAGCTTTCTGATGATGGAGACCAGTAGATTGGTTTTAATCCCTTGTAGATATAGCCGTTTTCAGCCATTTTTCCGAAAACGCGGATTTGTGCTGCCTCATAATCTGGTGTCAATGTGATATAAGGATTTTCCCAATCGCCTGAAACACCCAAACGTTTGAAGTCGGCTCTTTGTGTATCGACTTGCGACAAAGCGTAGTTTTTGGCTGCTTCTAGGTAGTCGGTCAGCTCCATTTCCTTGCGTTTCATGCCCTTGTTAGTCAAAACCTGCTCAATCGGCAGACCATGCGTATCCCAACCGGGTACATAAGGCGCGCGGAAACCTGACATAGATTTCGAGCGGACAATAATATCCTTAGAAATCTTGTTTAGTGCGTGCCCTAAATGGATATTCCCATTGGCATAGGGCGGTCCATCATGCAAAACAAAGCTTGGTTTGCCAGCATTTAGCTCCTGTCTTTTTTCATAGACATTTGCCTCATCCCATTCTTTTTGCCAGCCTTCTTCACGATTAGGAAGATTAGCGCGCATGGGAAATGCAGTTTTTCCTAGATTTAGTGTTTCTTTCATTTTCATAGACATTTCTCTCCTTGTTTAAAAATCGTATTACGTTTTTTTCAAAATTCAGGTTGACCCAAAAGTCTTACGGCGGAGCCAAATCTCAACATTAGAGCTGCGCTCTTAGGCTTGAATGAATTACTTGAGGCTGACCCGAAAGTCTGTAGCCCACTTTGAAAGACGAACATTCCCGCAGTCGATTAGGCACGAAAGAATTACTTAGAGTTAGCGACTTGTCGCTTACTCTAAGTTTGAGGCTCGCGAGCAATGGAACTCGGGTGGTTTTCCCGAGGTCGCTTGCGTCCTGCTGCTTTAATGTTCGGCTTTCAAAGTGGGCGGAAGACTTTTGGGTCTGGCTCAAGTTTGAGGCTCACGAGGAATGGAATTCGGCGGTCTTTGCCGAAGTCGCTTCCGTCCTGCTGCCCCAATGTTGAGATTTGGCGGAGCCGTAAGACTTTTGGGTCAACCTGAATTTCGTGAATACAAAAAGTCCCTATGCCTAAATAGACACAGGGACGTTAGTAACGTGGTACCACCCTTTTTTTGTTTGGATTTACCAAACACTCAGGCAATGAATATCGACATCAACCGTTTTTGCTTACTGATTTCAGCAAAAATCTTCAAAATAGGTGATTTTTCATTGGTCAGGGTCTATAAGGTTTCCACTAATTCCTTACTCACTAAAGATTGGCTCAATGCTTTTTTGTCCTATTTATAGACCTCTCCCAGAACTGAGTGCACGAATTATTTTTGGCTAAATTTCCGCCGCTTTTCGTCAAAAATGCTCAACTGAGTACCACTCAGCCTGCGCTTTTTTCCTCAATCGGCGAAAATTTAGCGCAAAAATAATTGTACATCAGTTCTGGGACAGGTCTAATACTTAACGCGTGATTTAACTGATTGTTTGATTTTCTTCCGAGGTAGGTGCTGGGATTTCGGAAGAGACTTCACTGGGAAAAGTTTGTTCTTCTCCAACCGGAGCTGGCTCAGTCAAACTCTCAGAGCTTGCTGGAACTTCTTCTTCCAAATGGTCAATATAAGATGGCTCAACTTCAGGCTCAACGGCTGGAAGTGTGCCTTCTTCTTGTGCTAGAGTTTCCTGTGCAGGTGCTGTTGTTTCCTCCACAGCTGGTGCTTCAACTACTGGCGTTTCTTCAGCAGGAGCTGCAACTTCTTCAGCTATTGGTGCTACTTGCGATTGTACTTCACTTTCAGCACCCTTGTCAAGAGTGTCCGCAGTAGTTTTTCCATCTAAAACTTCCTTGAAAATCTGGTGGTCTTCGCCGACACTGTCAGAAAATGGTTTTAGAATTTCATCCCAATCGCTTGTTTGTGTGCCTTTTAGGGCTGTTTCTAACATCAAGACCAATCTTTGATGGAAAACACGGGTTTTGGCTTTCAAATCATCGGTTTCTTTTGCCAGTTGTTTTGCCTTATCAATCGCATCAGTCAAAATTTCTTTTGCTTTTGTTCTGGCATCTGTTGTGATGTGATCTGCCTCATTGCGTGCTTCACGAACCACGATATCTGCTTCAGCTGCGGCGTTGGCTTTGATTTGCTTTTCCATGCTTTTAGCTGTAATCAGGGTTTCGTTCATGTTTTCTTTGAGCTGATTGAAGTATTCCAGTTTTTCATTAGAATGTTTCAAATCCTTGTCCAAAGACTTGTTTTTTTGCATGAGTTCTTCGTAGTCATTCATGACTGTGTCTAAGAAATCATCCACCTCATCCTTGTCGTAACCGCCAAAACGCTTGTTGGCAAAGTTTTTGTTCTTGATGTCTAATGGTGATAGTGCCATTGTATTTCCCCCTATCCTTTTATTGTTTGCGTAGAACGTTGTAGCTAACGCGGATTTTCTCCTTTTTGGTCTTGCCCTCAATGGTTAAGAGCTGAATTCTGCCAAAACCACGAATGGAAACCACATCTAAAAGTTCAATGGGAAAATCAGAGCGTGTTTCTTCCTTCCAATTTACCTTGACCTTTCCAGAGTCAACCAGCTGCTTAGAACGTTGCCTAGATATATTATACACACTAGCAATCAGATTATCCAAACGTAAGCTACTTAAAGTTGTGCTCTCGCTTTGATATTCATCGATTGGCAAAATAATATCTGTATAGTTGCGTTCTTCTAGGCGCACAGACACTTTTCCTATTTTTGTCAGCTCTTGTGTGACATAGTTTTTGACGTGCTCGCTAAGCATTACCTGCCAGCGCTCGCCGTCTGTAATAATGTCGCCAAAGTATTCCCGTTTGATACCTATACTCATCAAACTTCCCAAAATCTTTCCATGCGAAAGCTGGGTAAACTTTGCTGGATACAAGATTTCAAAAACAGCAATTTCAAAACGTTCGTATGCAGGCTCGTAGTATTCAGGATAAATGCAAGCGCGTTTGCGCTCAGCTGTTTCATAGCCCCCATAAAACATCAGCTTGAGCTCACTATTTTGGCGTACCAATGTCTCCAAAATATAGGCTTGACGTGGGTCCAAAAAGTCTGTCAAAAACGGTGCATATTGGTTATCTACCCGCTCAATCCAACCTTCTACTTTATCAATAAAAGGATATTCATCGGGCCTAAAATGCTGATACACATTTTCATTCACGAGAATATCCTCCTTTAATTATACAAATTTCTTTTATTACCTAAAAAGTCCAAAAACAATAAATAAACCTCTTTGTGCCATTTGCAAGACAAATAAAGCTACCCATGGACTAAAGTCAATTCCTCCAACGTGCAAAGGAAGACGACGAAATCTATCTAAATATGGGTCAACGATTTTTGATAAAATCTCCCCAATTTTAGAATCACGCGCTCCGGGAAACCAGCTCATCAAGCAGTAAACCAGAACAGCCATTGAGTAAAAATAGAATGCTCGCGAGATTAAGTACATTATAAAAAGCATGACTTTCTCCTATATTCTATAAGTCGAAGTTATGTTCATGTAACAAAGAGCGTGCTTGATTGCCATCAATTTGAATGCTTGCTGGTGTGCACAAGAATACTTGGTTACCAACACGTTGGATGTCGCCATCAATCGCATAAGTAATACCAGTGAAGAAATCAACACAACGAGCTGCTGAATGTTCTTCCATCAAATGAAAGTTGACCAAAACAGCATCATTTGCCATCAAAATCTTGCCGATGTCCGTTGCTTCTGAATAAACACGCGGTTCTTTGATTGCAATTTTCAATGTTGCTTCTGCCTTTTTCTTTGTATTTGAGTTTGAGCTTGAATTACGATTGCTTGTAGAGCTTGCTCTTGATGCGCTATGCAAATCAACAACCTTTGTATCAGGGCGTGAGCTTGCTTGCGGAATGCGAGGAGCTAATGCGCTTTCGTAAGTTCTTCTTTCAACACGCGCAAATTGGTTTTGCGGTGAAGGCATTTGTGCAGGACGTGCGTGTTGTTGACGCATTGGTGCTGCTTGTTGACGAATAGGTGTTTGCTGCATTTGTGAAGTTGGTGTAACACGAACTTGCTGCTGCGTGCGAGCGTTTACCTGTTGTCTGATTGGTTGTTCTTGTCTGTTTTGGTTTGCGTTTACTGCTTGTCCTTGTTGCACGCGAATCGGTGTTGATTTACGCGAAGAGCCCGCAGCTTTGGGCACATTGCCTTGTGCTGGTGTTGAAAAAGCGAGTGTTGAAGCGTCAACATCTCCTTCATAATCTTCATACTCATCATCACTTAAACCAAAAAAACTAGTGATGTTTGGTATTTTAACCTTATCCAGTAATCCCATTGCTTTCCTCCGTAAAAATTGTTGAGCCGATACGAACAAAGGTCGCCCCTTCTTCAACGGCTATTTGGAAATCACGGCTCATTCCCATACTTAATTCGGTACAAGGTGCGTGTTTCAATTTTTTTTCTTTGATTTCTTCTTGGAGTTTTCTAAGTTTAGAAAAAATAGCTCTAAGCTCAACTTCATCAGCATCAAAAGGTGCCATTGTCATCAAACCGACTACTCTAATTTTAGAAAATTCACTTAATTGGTCGATAAATTGACAAGTATCTTCAATCATTAAACCGTGTTTTGTCTCTTCTTTTGAGATATTCACTTGAATAAAGCAATTAATTACTTTATCTGCACGCTTTTCAATCTCGCTAGCAAGGTTGAAACTATCTAATGCATGAAAATAATCAATTCGATTGATGATGTCTTTGACTTTTCGTCTTTGCAAGGTGCCGATTAAATGCCAAGTAATGTCACAATCAGCTAATTGTTCTTGCTTTTCGATTAATTTATCCACACGATTTTCGCCAAAATGGTTGATTCCAAAAGGAAGAACTTCTTTGGCAGTTTGCGCATCTACATATTTAGTAACCGCTATTATTGTAATGTCTGCAAGCGAGCGATGAGCTTTACTCACTGCTCGCTTAAGACTATTATCTAGCATTTCTAAGTTTTTTGCAATCATTTTATTACATTTTCTTAACGTTTGTTACGACGGAAGAATGGCGGAGCTTGAGTTTCCTCTTCTACTGCCTTTGTAGTATCAGCTTTTTTGAATGTTCCTAAGCTACTAGCTGTATCTTCTTGAGTAACTGGTGTTTCGTCTAATGGTTGGCGAACTGATGGCTCGCGGCGAATATCCCATTTGCCGAATGCGTCGTTGTCATTTCTGTCAGCTGTTTCATCAATCGGGTCAAAGTTTCTTACTTGAGGCATAGAAACTGAAGATTTAGAAGCAGGTGAGCTTTGGCGTCTTGCTACTGATTTTTTAGATGGTTGACCTGAAAGACCAGTTGCCACTACTGTTACACGGATTTCGTCATTCATTGCATCATCGAAGTTTGTACCCAAGATAATGTTGACATCACTTCCTGCTGCAGCCATAACAATCTCAGAAGCATCTTGTGCTTCAGTAAGACCCATGTCGTAACCACCTGTAACATTAAGCAATACGTTTGTTGCACCATTGATTTGTGTTTCTAACAATGGAGAAGCAATCGCACGTTTTGTTGCTTCGATAACACGGTCTTCACCAGAAGCTACACCGATACCCATCAATGCATCGCCTTGGTTTTCCATAACTGTCTTCACATCAGCGAAATCAAGGTTAATCAAGCCCGGACGTGTAATCAAATCAGTAATACCTTGAACACCTTGACGAAGAACATTGTCAGCTTCTGACAAGGCTTCAATCATTGGTGTGCGTTTATCAACGATTTGCAACAAGTTGTTGTTTGAAATAATAAGTAATGTATCAACGTTTTCTTTTAGCTCACTGATACCTTCAGCAGCTGCAAGACCACGTTTTGGCCCTTCAAATGAGAATGGACGAGTAACAACACCGACAGTCAATGCACCTAATTCGCGTGCAATGCGTGCTACAACTGGTGCAGCTCCTGTCCCAGTTCCGCCACCCATACCGGCAGTTACGAAAATCATATCCGCACCTTTTAGGGAATCAATGATTTCTTGTTCGCTTTCTTCAGCAGCTTTTTTGCCCACTTCAGGTTTGGCACCCGCACCTAGTCCGCCAGTAAATTTTGGACCGAGTTGGATAACTGTTTCTGCTTGTGAAGCTTGCAAAGCTTGAACGTCTGTGTTGGCTGCGATAAATTCTACGCCGTGAACACCTTCGTCAATCATGCGGTTAATTGCGTTTCCGCCACCGCCGCCGACGCCGATAACTTTAATTACGGCACCAGACTTAAATTGGTTATCAAATTCTAAACTCATAGGTCTTTATCCTCTCTATTAATCAAATAGATTGTTAAACAATCCGCGTGCTTTTTCCACAATGCCCGGACCTTTGTCCTTAGCATTTTCTTCATCATAATAGTAATCATCCTGATGAGCTGGTGCACTGTAAGTTGGCTGGCTATAAGTTGGCGCCTGTGCGTACTCTGTAGTAGCGCTTGATGCATAATCATACTCAGATGTACGACGTGGTGCTTGTGGCGCAAATGTATCGCCTAAGATAGCCCCTTTGGTAATACGATAAATATCGTTTAAGCTTGCTGCGTATTCCACAATCGAAATAACATTAGCAAATACTGGATTGCGAAGACCCATTTGATTTGGTACATATTGCTCGATAGTGATGTCGCCGAAGATTTCGCGAGCCAATTCTTTGGCACCCGGAATGCTTGCTGCTCCACCTGTTAAGATGATACCGCCTTGTAAATCAAGCGCATCATGGTCACGCAAAAATGAGTAAGTATTTTGATAGATTTGCGCATAACGTGCCTCAATAATTTGAGCAAGATAATGCTCATCTACGCTTACTGGTTCAGATTGACCAACAACATCTACTGGGAACTCTTCAAATTCGCTGGCTTGTGTTGAGTCAGCCATACCATAGTTGATTTTCAGAGCTTCTGCGTTTTTGTGTGATGTTTTCAAGTAGCTTGAAATATCATTTGTTACGCTTTCGCCACCTTCTGGGTCAACAAATGTTAATTGAAGTTCGTTGTTAGAGAAGATTGAAGTCGTTGTTTGACCGCCACCTAAATCAACAATAACTGTTCCAAATGAGCTTTGTCCTTCTTGCAGGATATTTTCGCCCAATGCTAATGGAACAACTACAAAATCATCAATCATTAAACCAGATTTTTCAACAGCTGTACGAATGTTGTGTACGATTGTTTTTGGACCAGTATATAAAAGACCAGTCATTTCTAAACGTACGCCAATCATGCCGCGTGGGTCTTGAATGGCATCAAAACCGTCAACCACAAAGCTTTGTGGAATCACGCTGATTACTTGGCGTTCTGGTAAGATAGCACGTACTAAAGCTGCTGCTGCAACGTTTTGTACGTCTTCTTCTGAGATTTCTTTGGCTTGCGGGCTGATTGCAATCATACCTTGGCAAACCTCTACGTCTAATTGATTGGCAGGAATACCAACGTTGACGTGCTTGATTTGGATTCCAGCTTTTTCTTCTGCTTGCTCCACTGCACGTCTGATTGATTCAGCTGCCTTGTCAATGTTGATGATAAATCCTTTTTTTAGTCCTTCGGCTTTAGAGTTACCTACGCCGATGATGTTCATTTGTCCGTCGATATATTCAGCAACAACAACTTTTACACTTGTTGTTCCGATATCAAGAGCGGTAAATATACCTGTTCTTGCCTTTGATCTTTCCATAACTATGGATTCCCTCCTGATACATTTCAAATTATTACTTGTTGAAAGTTTAATTCATTTCATTCCTTAACATATTACCACAAAAAATAGTTCAGTTGAACATAAATTTTACATTTTTATGAAATAACTTGTCAATATTTTTATTGATTATTTCCTGTATCCTCCGTGTCATCGCTTTCATCATCTGGATTATCCACTTTTTCGATTGGACGGTCCAACATATCCATTGGATAGGAGAAAATTCCGACTTCCATGTCAATGACACTAGGCTCAGTTAGTTGACTAGCAACCGATTGATAGTATTCCATTTTATCGACAATATCTTCTATTGAAACAATGACTAGATTGCCGTCATCCATCGAAATACGCACCAAATCTGGATTGGATCCACTCGGATGCAGTTGAATACTTCGGATTTTTGCCTGCATCTCTTCTGGCAGATGATTGAATGCTACAAATAAATTAGCAATTTGCTCGCGTCTGTCTTGGAAGTTCAGCAATATCGGTAGGCTTTGATTTCTGTTCGCCTCGTTTACTGGTTCATCTGTCAAAACTGCGCCACTTGCCAATATCGGCAGGTATTTATTTTCAGCTTCTTTTTCATAGCCTTTGACTGTATATTCCGTGACTTTTATATGGAAAGAATTGATACCAGCTAGGCTGATTTTTGCTGTTTCCACACGCACATTGTTGGCTATGATGTTCTTTTGGTATTGCCCTCTGTTGAAGAATTGGCCCCAAACGCTTTGGTTTATTTGCAGCTTGGAACCGCTGATAATGGCTGCTTGCTCCGTATTTGCAGCACCTTCTACATCAATAGAAGAAAGTCGTGAGAGTGGGGAAATCTGATAGCTCATGATAAGAATAGCTGTTAAACTAATACCAGTGATGATACTCAAGCGGCGAATGAGTTTTTTGTTGCGGCTTTTTTTCATCTTTGGCAACTCGTGTGCTATGGACTTGCGTTCTTCTTCTTTTTCTTCTTGTTCAGGCGTTTCTTCTTTAGGCGGTTTTTCTTCCTTTGGCTTGTCAGAAGTTTTCGTTTCTTCCTCAAGTTCTAGGTCGATTTTTTCTTCTTCCTCATCAGGTTTGGGTTCTTCTTCCTTTTCCCATGAGGCTTTTTCGCCTTTTTCGTTCATGTATTTTTGGTGCTCAATTTGCCAGGGGGTCAACTCTTTTTTTACGTCTTTTTTTACGTCTTTTTCTTCGTCCATTGCTTCCCTCCTTTGCTTAGCTTTGTATTTTTTCGATTAATTCTAAGAGCTTTTGGCAGGCATTTGGCACACCTGTTGCTTTTGAGTTTTGGCTCATTTTTTCAAGCTCTTTTTGGTCTGTCATTAATTTATCAATGGAAGAAAAAAGTGATTTTCCATCCAATTCGCTATCAGGAATGAGCAAGGCACCTCCTGTATCGACTAAGGCTTGTGCATTTTTGGTCTGGTGGTCATTGGTTACATAAGGGCTAGGGATTAAGATACCCGGCAGGCCTAATGCGGTCATTTCCGCTAGAGAAGTCGCGCCACTTCTACCAACCATCAAGGAAGAATTAGCTAAAACTTCTGCCATTTTGCTGATGTAAGGCTGAATGCTGACATTAGGCATTTGTTCTTGCGCTGTTTCAAAGTCCTTTTGGAACTCCTGATAATAACGCTCGCCTGAGGCATAAAGCACTTGGTAGTCTTTATCCTTAAACTCTGGCAAAGCTTCAACAAAAGCCTGATTGATTTTCAGCGCTCCTTGCGAGCCACCAAAGATGACTGCGGTTGGCTTGTTGGGTTCTAGTCCATATTCACTTAGGATATCGCTCTTTCCAACATTTGCCACTTCTTGTGCTCTTGGATTGCCTGTAAACTCGACCAGTTTGGCGTGTGGGAAATACTTCTCCACTCCATAAAAACTTGTCGCCACAGCATTGGCGTATCGGGATAAGAATTTATTGGTCACACCCGGTACGGAATTTTGCTCATGAACTATGGTTGGTATTTTCATTTTGGTAGCTGCATAAATGACACTGCCTGAAACATAGCCGCCTGTACCAATCACGATATCTGGCTTGAACTCACGGATAAGTGCCTTTGCTCGTTTTAGCGAGTGCATGAACAGATAGACGGTTTTAAAATTGTCTGGACTAAGTGAACGCTTGAAGCCTTGCAGTTCAATGGTTTCAAACTCAACCCCTTCAACTTGAGGTACAATTTTGTTCTCCAGACCCTTTTTTCCACCGACATAAAGCACTTGGGTCGTTTCATCCAGCTTTTGCATATATCTGACAAAGGCAAGTGCGGGATAAATATGTCCGCCTGTTCCGCCTCCTGTAACTAAAATTCGCATATAGGCTTATCCTTTCCTAGTTCGCTTGATTTTTGAGAACATTTACGGCTTTAATGAATTTCTCGCCGCGCACTTCAAAGTTTTTGTATTGGTCCCAGCTGGCATTGGCTGGTGAGAGTAAAATTGTATCACCTGCTTCACTTAGCTCATAGGCAAGTTTGGCAGCTGTTTCTACATTTTCAGTGCTGCGAATTGTTGCAATACCAGCTTTTTCTCCAGCTTCTCTCATCTTGTCAGCAGTTTCGCCAAAAACAACAAGAGCTTTCAAGCCAAACATATCTGATACCAGTTCATCAAAGCCATTGCCTCGGTCTAAACCGCCAGCTAGCAAAATCGTATCCGCATTGTCAAAGCCTGACAAAGCCATTTGCGTTGCTAGGATATTGGTTGCTTTGGAGTCATTGAAAAATCTGCGTCCATTGATTGTGCCGATAAACTGCGTGCGATGCTCCACTCCATGAAAGTGCATGAGTGCATGACGAATATCCGCAGTAGCTGCTTTTTCTAGTTTGGCTACTGTGATAGCTGCCAGTGCATTTTCCAGATTATGCGCACCCGGCAGGCTGAGTTCAGCCACACCCATAATCACTTCTTCATTATAGTAGATTTTGCCATCCATTGCATAAGCACCGTTTGTTTTTTCTTGGGATGAAAAATAGATGACTTGTGCTTTGGTGGTTTTTGCTAATTGGTGCATTTCTTCTAGCTTGCCGTTTAAAATCAAGATATCATCTGCACTCATATTTTCCTGCAAGTGCCATTTGGCTTTGACATATTCCTCACGAGAGCCGTGGAAATCAATGTGCGCCTCGAAAATATTGGTAATCACTGCGATATTCGGACGGAAGGTGCGTAAACCCATTAGTTGAAAGCTTGAAAGCTCCATGACTAAGACATCATCAGGTGTCGCTTCTTGTGCTAAGGTACTTGCTGGATAGCCAATATTTCCTGCTAAAATGGCTTTACCTTTGGGACGATTGAGATTCAGTAGCTCTCCAATCATGGTTGTCACAGTTGTTTTTCCGTTGGTGCCTGTGATACCGATAATTCTCGCTTCACTAATTTGGTAGCTCAGCTCAACTTCTGTGATGATTGGGATATTTTTCTCCAATGCCTTGACTAGCAAGGGATTGCTGTAAGGAATTCCGGGATTTTTGACAACCATCTCGAAATCTTCATCTAGTAATTCTAGCGGATGTCCGCCGCAAATCACACGAATACCTGCATCCAAAAGCTCTTGCGCTTCTGGATTTTCCTCAAAAGGCTTGCTGTCATTGACCGTAACCAAAGCGCCTAATTTATCTAATAATCTGGCTGCACTAACACCACTTCGAGCCAGTCCTAAAACCAAGATTTTCTTGTTTTCATACTCAGTAATATGTTTCATTTTTTCATTCCCCATTCACTAGTTTGCATACCCTTTAAAATATCATTCCAGAGCTGATTTTTCAATCATTTATAATAATTTGTAATGTAAATTTATTGAAGAGATTACTAAAACAAAAAAGCCTGACTTTCGTCAAGCTTTGAAACTATCTTATAGCAATAAAAACGGCAATAGCTGAGGCAATCGCACCCACTAGCCAAAAGACGATATCCACTTTCCACTCGCTCCATGGCTCGCCCTTTCCAGAAAAGCCACCCAGTTCAAAGTGATGATGGATTGGTGTCATACGGAAAATTCGTTTGCCGCCGCGCAATTTGAAACTACCAACTTGCAAAACAACGGATGCTGTTTCCAGCACATAGACCAAACCAATCAACAAAAGCGTCCATTCCTGATCGAGTAAAGAAGAAATAGCTGCTAGCAAACCACCCAACGCTAATGAGCCAACGTCACCCATGAAAACTTTGGCAGGTTTGTGATTGAAGAAAAAGAAAGCTAGCAGACCGCCGATTGTCGCAAAAATGATAATCAGCACATCATACTGTCTTTGGTGCCATGCGATAATAGCATAAGCAACCATAGAAATTGCCACTGAAATCGAGGACAAACCGTCCAAACCGTCCGTCAGATTGACTGCATTGGAGAAACCAACCAGCCAAATCACGATAAAGATACCATAGAGAAAACCTAAAGGTAGCACCCAAATCCCTAGGATATTGAGCATACTGTCATAGCCCTCTTTTAGATAGACTAGGTAGAAAACAATTCCACCGACTACTTGCCCAAAGAGCTTTTGTCTAGGCGAAAGTCCCGCATTTCTCTTTTTGAAGACCTTGATGAAGTCATCCAAAAAGCCCAATAAACCGTACAAAGCAAGGATAAAAAGTAAAATCAGCAAGCTAACGCTCAAATGTCCTGTCCAAATACCTGTGACTAGACTAGAAATGGTAATAGAAAAGAGGAAAACCAAACCGCCCATTGTTGGTGTGCCTTGTTTTTCCGCGTGTGCTTCTTCTAGTTCTTCTAGCATGGTCTGCCCGCTGGCTTTCATGCGCATATAGCCAATAAAGCTAGGCATAATACTGAAAGTCAGAGCAAAGGAGATTGCAAATGGGATAATATATCGTGCCAAAGTCATTGTTTCATCTTCTTTCTTGAGGTGGTGAAACGAGCGTTTAGTAATGAGTAAATTTCTCAAAAAAAAACGGTTTTGCGACGGTCTATGTCGCAAGTTCTTTTTTTTGAAAATTTAGCTCATTACTGCTCGTTGAACCCCGTTTCTTGAGGTGGTGAAACGAGCTCGTCAACCACGTTTATTTTTTATATGATTTATGCCTGAGAAAATCTCAGGCATAAGTGTATCATCATCAATTACTTAATTCAATGGTTATTTCTTGATTGTTATCAAGTTTGGTTCCAAAAGCTATCGTTTGACTGGTCGCTCGTCCTTCGCCATTGATATGGAGGCGCACATTTGCCAAACTGGCGAACTCTTCTAGCTCCTCACGCGTCCAGCTGGTTACATCTGGCATAGTGGCATCGCCACTGGTTCTTAGGAAAATCCTTGTGTTAGCAGCAACTTCCTTGCCGACTGCGATAGATTGCTCCTTAACCTCGTTACCTGAACCGATTACTGTCGGTTGCAAGGTTAAGCGGCGCATCATGATTGAGCCAGTATTTGGTCCTTCGCCTTCGACATTTGGTACTTTGACCATTCCAGCTTCAGTTCCGTCTAGCTGAATTGGCTGTTGCTCATTTTCAAAAGCACGGCGCAAGAGTGGATTGACAATTGCTGGAATAGCGAACGTCTGGTCTTTAATTGGTCGTTTGAGGGTTACATAGATAATATATTTGGGATTATCAGCTGGTGCCATAACGACAACGGAGTGCAGATAATCATTTGGTCCTGTTAGGTATTTACCGTCATCACCGGCAATCTGTGCTGTACCTGTTTTAGAGGCAATTTGAATGCCGTTTGGTCCATAATACAAGGGCTGTCCTTGACTTCTGGCTGTACCCATTGGGTCTTCGGTTACACCAATCATGTAGTTAAGCACTTGATTAGCTGTCGCAGCTTTTATGGGCTGCCCGATAACTTCTGGCTGTCTGAGCAAGGCTGTGTTGTTATTGGTATCAACGATTTTGCCGACAAATTGCGGTTCTAGCATGGTACCGTTATTTCCAAAAGCGGTAAAGGCACGCAGCATTTGCAGAGTAGTTGCCTGAATAGCTTGCCCAAACGAACTCATAGCACCATTGACTGGACTTTCTGCAATATTAGGCAGCAATCCGTGCGATTCAGTCATAAATCCAGAATTGGTGGATAGACCGAACAAGAAACGTTGTAAGTAGCTTTGCCAAACGGAACCGCCACCGCCCATCATTTCCCATAAGCGAACCATTCCGACGTTACTCGACCAAGTTAATGCTTCACGATAGGTAAGTGTCCGAGAGCCATTTGTTGCGAAATCCCAGTCATTGATAGTTGTATCCCAAAGCTTTATTTGCCCAGACTGGTATGTCGCATTGGCATTAAAGACACCACGCTCAATAGCTGCTGCAACTGTCATAATTTTCATTGTAGAACCCGGTTCAAAAGCATCTTCAACTGCTTGATTACGCCAAATCAAATCCTCTGGAAAATCACCCGTATCGGGGTTAAAACTAGGTCTTTGACTGATTGCTAAAATCTCGCCAGTTTTCGCATCCATCAAACTTGCCTGCAAGGTTTCAGGTTGATACTCACTGTTTACCTGATCCATCAGAGTTTCTAGGTAGGACTGCAAACGTTGGTCAAGCGTGGTGTAAATATCTTGCCCATCAATCGCTGGTGTGACTATTTCTTCACTTCCCAATATTGGATTGTTGCTAGCATCCCGCTTGAAATTAGCTACTCCATCTGTTCCTCGTAAAATCGTATCAAATGCCTGCTCAATCCCAAACTGACCGACTAGAGAAGTCGAACCATCACTAGCTAGCTGTGGCGTTGCTTGCCCGATAAAGAAAGAGGCAAACTGCCCATTGGGATAAATTCGTGCCGGCTGGTCTAGGAAATAGAGACCAACAACATGGGCTTTTTCCATATCTTCTTGAATAAGCTGTTTCGTCGAAATGGAAATATTATTCCCCTTAGAGCCAAACTCCACCTGAAAGACTGGTGTTTGCCCTTCAGTCATATTTTCGTTGGTATTTAGTCGATTAAGTGCATCATCTACTTCAATTCCCAAACGCTCATGTAGAATATTGGCTAGAGCTGAAAAGTTTTTCGGGTCAGCATACATGTGCTTATTGCCCGGACCGATAAATGTCCGGTTTAAGACCGCATAAATAGAATAGGAAGTACCGTCTTCTGCAATGGGGTTGCCGTAGCGATCAAAAATCGTACCACGCCTTGCAGGAATTACTCTACTTCCTTGATATATTGATTCAGCCTTTTGCGCTAGTGAAGTGCCCTGAATTCTACCCACACCGACAATCCAAGTCAGGCGGAAGAAAAAGATCACAAACACGATAATGCTCAGGCTAAAGAGCATAATACCGACTTTCTTGCGGTTGCCCTTTGGCCCAAGCGAATTTTTATTCATTCTTCTTTGGAAATCTTGTAATCTACTCATCTGTTTCTTGTTGCTCCTCGTACATCACTGCCAATAGTCAGTCCATACTGTTGGGCAATCGTTTCAATACGATCGCGTCTTGAAAGCTCGGTTACTTGCTGTCTTAAATCATTGATATTTGTTGTCAGCGTAAGATTTTCCCTTTCAACAGCATTGACTTCATTCATGGTGCCAGTGATTTTAGAACGGACAAAAATTGTCGAAACTGCAAAACAAATTATCACAAAAACGATGGTTGCTGCCAGAATTTTTTCAAGGCGAGAAACATCTTTAAAGCGACTCTTGAAAGGACGAGGTGCGGCATAAATCGGCATTTTTGGTTCTTGATCGTAGTAGGCTTCTTCTTGTATCTGTTCTTGCTCTGCTGGTTCACTTTCCTGTGCAGCAGCTGCGTAAAAAGCCTCTAAATCACGTTCATAATAATAATTTTGCTCTTGATAATCATACGTTTGGTCGTAATCATAATCATGGTCATAATCGTAATAGTATTCTTCTTTTCTTTGTGCCATGAGTACACCCTCCTTTCTAAAGTTTTACTTTTTGTGCAATTCGCAGTTTTGCTGAACGGCTTCTGTTGTTTTCTTCCAGTTCTAACTGGCTTGCAGTAATTGGTTTTCTAGTTATTAATTTTAGTATTGGTTGGAATTCCTCAGGTACAATCGGCAAGCCCGGTGGCAAGTCTTGTACGGTAGAGTATTCCTTGAACATATTTTTGACTAAACGGTCTTCTAATGAATGGAAGGTAATCACACTCACGCGTCCGTTGATGTCTAGTAGCTCGATTGCTTGTTCTAGGCTTTCTTCGGCTACTTGAAGTTCGTCATTGACCTCGATACGAATGGCTTGAAAAATCCGTTTTGCCGGATGTCCGCCTTTTCGTCTGGCTGGAGCTGGTATTGCCTCTTTGATAATCTCGACCAATTCACCCGTTGTTTCAATCGGAGCAATGGCTCTTTTCTTTTCTATTAAGCGGGCAATTTGCTTTGAAAACTTCTCCTCGCCATAGCGGAAAAATATCCGAACTAAATCATTGTATCCATAATAGTTTACCACATCTTTGGCTGTTTTGTTAGCCTCTAAATCCATTCTCATGTCTAAATTTGCGTCTTGATGATAGGAAAATCCGCGACTTGCCTCGTCTAATTGCGGTGAACTCACGCCTAAATCATAAAGAATGCCATCTACTTTTTCGACATCGTATTCATTTAATTTTTCTTTAAGGTTTTTGAAGTTGGATTTGATGAAAGTAACCTGTCCCAAATCCACATATTTTTTCAGTCTGATTGCTGCATTGTCTAGTGCTTTTTGGTCTTGGTCAAAGGCGTATAAATGCCCCTTTTCGCTAAGTTGGCTTAGCAAATATTCCGAATGACCTGCACCACCAAGCGTGCAATCAACATATATTCCGTCTTCTTTTATATCTAAGCCATCAACAGTTTCTTTCAACATCACTGTATAATGGTAAAATTCTTCACTCATGTCTCATCCCCCATTACTTCAAGTGATGTTTATTCTTAAAATCCAAAATCTAAATCTTCTGCGATTTGGTCGAAATTCTCGTCAGAGTTTTTCATGACTTCCTGCCATTTTTCTTCGTCCCAAATCTCTAAGTGGTCGGAAATGCCGACAATAACGCAGCCTTTTTCCAGACTAGCGAAACTTCTTAAGCTTGGTGGAATATTAATTCTTCCTTGCTTGTCAATTTCACATTCGGCTGCTTGTGAGAAAAAATGTCGCATGATTTGTCTTCCTTGTGATTTGGATAAAGGAAGTTGCTGCATTTTTTGAGTAAACTTTTCCCATTCGCTCAAGGTGTAGCCAAATAAACAGCCATCCATTCCACGTGTCACAATAAATCGCAAACCTAAAGCTTCACGAAATTTTGCAGGCACAATCAATCGGCCCTTGCTGTCTATATTATGTTGAAATTCACCCATAAACATAGCATTCACCTCGACTTACCACTTGTTATGGATAATATACCACAATCCCCCACTTTCTACCACTCATATTGCTAAAAACCATAGCTTATTGACCGCATAGAAAAAACACCCTATAAAAGAGTGTTTTTTAACGAAGTGCTACGACTATATTCATGATAATCAAAACCAAATAGGTCAGCATGGTAATCAAGAAAGCTAGTCGCCAGAACATTTTTGCAAATCTCGGATAGGAGATTTCCTCGTAAAAATATGCCTGAAAACCTGCTACACTGATGGCTAAAAGGAACACAGATATCAAGAAATAAAGGGCGATAGACTCGCCAAAGGCAATGACTGATAAAGCGTGTAGCCCGATAAACAAAAGCGGTAGGGCAATATCAACTGCCTTAATTTTAAAACGCTGTTTCAATGAAAATCGTCCAACTAGAAATGAGCTGGCGAAAATGGCAAATACTGGATAAATAATCCAAAAAATCAAAATCAATGTACCCATAAATCTCAATTCCCCCGATATTTTTTTACTAACTCTTCTAAACGTTACTATTATACCAAAGTTTAGTTTAAATTTATACGAAAATTTTTGCAAGTGCTTATGCTTTGGTTATTTTGTTGGTTACTCATTGTTTCTTACTCAAAATAGGCTACTGATTTATATTACAGCCCGAAACTTTTTTTCATATTTACATCAACTAAAAAAGCGAGTACAATAGTTCAGAAATGGAGGAGAAGAGATGACTTATCAAGCAGTTTGTTTTTTTGATTTGGATGGAACGCTTTTGAATGCGGAGCATCAGGTGGATGTTACGGTGCAGAGTGCTATCAAACAGTTAAAGGAAAATAAGGTTTTACCGATTATTGCTACTGGTCGTGGGTTGACGCAGTTGGATACTATTCGTGAGCAATCTGGTATTCATTCGGTAGTTGCTTTGAATGGAGCTTATATTGAAGTAAATGGTCAGATGATTTATGAGGAAATTATCCCAACGCCTGTGGTTGAGCGATTTGCGGATTTTTCTAATCAGCTACATAAGGGTGTGAGCTATCTCAACGACCGCAAGGTTTGGGTGGATAAGGTTTCTCCTTATATTGAGACTTCTTATGCAGCTTTCAATATTGCGCCACCTGCTGAGATGCCGGGTGGTTTTCACAATGAGAAAGTCCACATGCTTTTGGCTATGAATGATGAGCTGGAGTTGGATAATTATTATCTGGATGAGTTTCCTGAGTTGAACTTTTTCCGTAATTCTATTCGCACGATTGATGTGGTGAATCAGGGAACGGATAAGGGAACTGGTGTGGCGAAGATTTTGGATTATTTGGGGCATCAGGATTTGCCGACTTATGCTTTTGGTGATGGTGCTAATGACCTTGCTTTGCTCAATGCTGTGGATTACGGTGTTGCTATGGGCAATGGGATTGATGAGCTTAAGGAAATTGCTACTTTTGTGACGGATAAGAATACTGAAGGTGGCTTGATTAAGGCTTTTAAGCATTTTGATTTGATATAATTAAGACTTAGGACTGAAAGTTTTGTTTCGGTCCTGTTTTTTGTGCCTTAGCTACAAGCGGGGCTGTGATAGAAGTCTTCCGCCTCTTCCTAAATACGAACGTTGGGGCAGCAGGATGCAAGCGACTTTGGGAAGACCACCCGAATTCCATTCCTCGTGAGACTCAAACTTACTCTAATCGCTAAAGCAATAAGTGTAAGTGATTCATTCACGCCTAATCGGATGCTAGAACGTTCGTATTTAGGAATAGGCTTTAGACTTCTATCACATTCCCTGAACCTGTGTATATTTCCGCCGTTTGTGTTTACTTTTTTCCTGATAATCATTGGATAGAATAGAGATATTTCCGTCTAATTCTAAAACTGCTAGGTTGATGTCTTCTAGGTGCATGACGCCGTGTTCTCTGGCTGCTTCTTCGATTTCGTCTTGGGAAATTCTGGCACGTCGCATATTTTCCATTTGGAGTTTTCCTTCATAGACTAGCATGACAGTTTTGCCCTGAAAGGTTGTGGCTAGTGCTGGGAAACGGTACATTAGGCGTTTGAATAAGAAATTCATAACAAAAAGTGTCGCTGCTGCTACAATTCCGCCTAGTAAAGAGGTATCAGGTCCGACCATAGCGTTTTGTACGGCGTTTGAGATTAAGAGTACAAATACCAAATCTGTGATGGATAGCTGTGAGAATTCTTGCTTACCGAATAGGCGGATGGCTAGGATGATGAATAGATAAACTGCTGCGGAACTTAGGGCAATGTATAGGTAGTGCATGAGCTTTTTCTCCCTTCGTTTTCTTTGCTTTTAGAATAGCACAAAAAAGAGCTGTGATAAAACATCACAGCTCTTTTTTTCATTTCTTAGTGCATAATCAAAGGCAGGATAATTCCTGCAAATGTTGCGATTAGCATGATGATGATAACGACCATAGTTACTTTTTGGAAGGTCGATTTTTTCTTTGGTTGTTGGTTCATTTCTTTTGTCCTCCTGTTTGTCTTTCGCCTTGTTATTGTACTCTGTTTTGGCAAAAGTTTCAAGGTTCTAAAGCACTTCGCCGTTGCTTGCGATGACTTGTTTGTACCAGTCAAATGACTTTTTCTTGCTACGTTTGAGCGTGCCGTTTCCTTGGTCGTCTCTATCTACATAGATAAATCCGTAGCGTTTGCTCATTTCTCCTGTTGATGCTGCAACCAAATCAATACAGCCCCATGTTGTGTAGCCCATGAGTTCTACACCGTCTTCCACAGCATCTTTCATGGCTTTGATATGCTCACGCAGGTATTCGATACGATAATCGTCATTAATCGAGCCATCTTCTTCCACGATATCTTTAGCACCAAGTCCATTTTCCACGATAAACAAAGGTTTTTGATAGCGGTCATACAGAGCATTCATGGTAATACGCAAGCCCAGTGGGTCAATTTGCCAGCCCCAATCGCTTGATTTGAGGTAAGGATTTTCGATGGATTTAATCACATTTCCGTCTGTTGCTTGCATGGTTGGGTCAGCAGAAACTGTGCGAGATTGATAGTAGCTGAAAGACATGAAATCAACTGGATGTGCCTTGATAATCTCCAAATCGCCTTCTTCAATTTTTAGCTCAATATTCTTTTCCTTGAAGACTTTCTTGGAATAGCTCGGATAGTAGCCACGCACCTGTACGTCGATAAACATGAGGTTTTCGCGCTCTTTGTTCATAGACAGCCAAATGTCGTCAGGATTGCAGCTGTATGGATAAAACTGTCCGCCAGCCAGCATACAGCCGACACGATTTTCTGGATTGATTTCGTGTGCCAATTTGGTTACTTGAGCAGAGGCAACCAGCTGATGATGGGCTGCTTGGTACTTGCTCTGCTCGCGGTTTTCGCCTTCTTTAAAAGCAAGACCTGCTCCTGTAAATGGAGAATGTAGGAGGATATTAATCTCATTAAAGGTCAGCCAGTATTTTACCAAACCGTTAAATCGCTCGAAGCATACTTTGGCATAACGTGTGAAAAGCTCCACCATTTCGCGACTTTTCCATGAGTCATACTTGCGAACCAATCCCATTGGTACGTCAAAATGGCAAAGGGTAACAAGTGGCTCAATGCCGTACTTTTTGCACTCTTTGAACATATCTACATAAAAGGCAATACCCGCTTCATTCGGTGTTTCTTCATCGCCATTGGGAAAAATTCGCGCCCAAGCAATACTTGTGCGGAAGGTTTTAAAGCCCATTTCCGCTAGAAGTGCAATGTCTTCTTTGTAATGATGGTAAAAATCAATCGCATTGTGCGATGGATAAAAATCGCCCTCGATTGCTTCGACTGGGTACATATCCCCAAGCTTTACTTTCAGACGGTTTTTGCCATGTGGTACCATGTCAACTGTTGTCAGACCTTTGCCGTCTGCTAGATAGGCACCTTCAGCTTGATTGGCAGCAATCGCACCGCCCCATAAAAAGTTTTTTGGTAGCATTGTTCTTCCTCTTTTCCAAATTTGTCTTGTCTATTCTATCATAAAGAGAGTGGATGTTCAGTGGATATTAATGGATTTCGCACAAAAGCAGGCTGGGAGAATGTTCCCGAGCCTGCTTTTACAGGTTTATTCATCCTTTGAACTCCTACGCAAGAACCTAATCAAGCCTGCTAATCCTATTAGGATAAGTCCGATTGCTCCTAGTGTCTGGCTGGTTTTTTCGCCCATGTTGCCTAGAGTACCAGTGTTTCGGGTGCTTGTTCCACTGGGTAGATAGCCTGTTTGGTTGTTTGGTTGTGTTGGATTGCTTGGACTTCCTGTATTGTTGGCAGGATTGTTTTGCCCATTTTGCGTACCTTGATTGTTTGAACCATCTTGACTATTTTGATTACCTGAGCTACCTTGATTGTTTTGATTGCCGGTTCCGCCTTGATTTCCATTATTTCCGCCTGATTGGTTGTTATTGGTTGGCGTTCTAGTGTATTCCACCAAGAAATTCTGCACTGGAACGGTGCCATTTACCAAATCTTCTGGGGCGAACTTGTTATAGGCAATCAGTGCGTCGCGTAGGCTGTTGTACTTTTTGCCGTCGGGGCTTGTTACCTTGTAGGTGTAGCCGTCGCGAGTTAGGCTGGCATCTGTTGTGGTAAAGTGCAATAGGTCGTTTGGATTGCCGTCTGTTGTTTCGATGGTTTGATTAGCTGTGGCATTTGGGTCATTTTTCAAGATGATTGCCGCACGTTGAACAATCGGTGTGTAGCTAATCACGAATGTTTGCGGATTTCCGTCAACTCCGTCTATCAAATCATTATTGTCAAAGTTGGCATTCATCGCCAAAGCTGAACTCATATTGTCATAAGTCTTGCCATCAGGTGCTAAAACCTTGGTAATCAGATAACCCTTGCGATAAATGGCACTTGCACTAGGTTGTGGTATCAAGGAGCTAGAGCCGCCAGTAATGGTCTGTGCTGTCTTCGCGCCAGTTGGGTCGCTGCTGTCCGTAGTAATCAAAACGGTCTGCTGGTCAGCAACATAGTTGACCACAAACATCTGATTGGTTGAAGTATCTGTGTCGTATCTTGGATTGGCAGTTAAGGCAACTGCTAAAGTATCGTAGGTAGCTGTCTTTTTATAGCCTGACGCTGCTGTGCTATCACTTATGCCGTAATCTACTGTATAAGTATAGCCTTGTCTCACGAGTTGTTCGTCTGTTACATTCAGACTTGGCGTATCAGTACCTCCGATAATGCCATCACTTAGCCCACTAACACCCTCGTAAGTCTTATCGCCCGACGGGTCGTTCTTGGTTTTGACTATGGCAGTTTGTGGTAGGGCGATGTAGCTGACTGTAAAGACTTGGGGTTCGCTATCTCCTACTGTGCTTACTGGTGCTGCTGCTGCCATGAGGGCTCTTGCTAGCATAGCTTTCCCTTGTGGTTTGCCCGGATAATCCGAAGTAGTCGGGTTGTTGCCGTCCGTGTTGTCATACTTTGGATTGTTGGCAATCGCAATCGACAAGCTGTCATATTGCACTTCATCTGGACCAGTTACAGTGTATTTATAGCCCGCACGAACCAAATCATTGTCCGTAGTTGATTGACTAGCGTCTACTCCTGCCCTAAAGGCAATCATACCTTTTGTGTAGCCCTTGTCTGTTTCCGTAATTGTACTTGAAGTCCCTAACGCATTCGGGTCAGTTCCGTCTTGTACCAGTATAGCCGATTGAACTTCTGGTGCTAGATAGAAAGTATAGAACTGGTCTGTGGTGTCAATCGCGTCGTAAGTCGTTGGAGCATCCGCTGTATTTAACCATTTGTAACCCGGGAAAGCACCAAGTTCATTGATAGCTGCTGAGACATCCGCACCAGTTGTGCCATCTAGCTCTTGCATAACTTGCAAGGTCTGCCAATCCTTTCCGTCATAATACTTGAAGTTGAGGAAGATTTTGGCTGGGTTTGGTTGGTAAACTAGCGTAATTGATTGGTCTGTGCTGTCATTCGCATCAAATGCAATATTTGACGAACGTGGGTCAGTAATCAGAGTGTACCCTTGAATATTCGCGTTGATAGGAGAATAGTCAACTAACTGATTACTTCTACCACTCAATGTTACAGGTTCTTGTAAGACCTTTGGAGTACTAGAATTATCTACAAAATTTACCGTCAGCTTTTGCGTGTTGGCTTGGTATTTGTATTGAACGGTTGCAGTTCCTGACTGCGACATTGTTATGCTACTTTGGGTATTGCTTACATAAGTGTAGCCGTTGATTGTTGGTGCATTTGGCACTGGGATGCTTTGAGCTGTTTGTACTGTGTTGTCAGTTGTCGGTGGACTAATCACATTCCCATCTTGGTCAACATAACTGTAGGTTACCGTTCCTTTGTTCGCTGTATAAACATAGTAAACCATTGTCGGAGTTTCTGCGTTGCCATTATATGTGGCTGGCGGATTGCTACTATTAGTTACAACCATCTTACTGAAAGTATATCCTGCAATATCGACTGCTCCACTTGTAAGCACTGGGTCATCAGTATAACCAGTCTGTGTTCCGACTAAGGTTCCACTTGGAACGAGCGGATTAAGTTCACTGGTTGTTGAACTTAGTCCGTAGGCAATCGTTGCATTGACTAGATTTGGTTGATAGTAATAGTAGATATCTGGATGATTTAACTTACCTTGAGTATTAATCGTCCAATCAAGATTCAAAGTTGTTGATGATGTTGCCAAGCTATATCCAGTCGGCGTTGTTTGAATATTTGTAAACGTGGCTGGACTTGTGCCATTACTTACACCTGTTGCACTATCAGTATTTCCCGCAAATACATCCTGCCCAGCTTTTGCTCCGCTGAGGAAAATGTATTTGACATTGATTTTTTGAGCATTTGCAGTACAAGTGAATTGGATGTTGTTCGCTCCATCTGCGTATAGAACGTTTGGCAGTTGGGTCAAATCGGTTTGAGTTGTTATACCACCATCTACAGAATAACTAGCAATCGTATAACCCGGTACATTTGGTGTTGCTTTCAGGATTTGCCCATCCGTTACTCCACTTGCACTTGCTGGAGCACCTGCACCTGCGGCGAAAGCTGTGATGTCCTTGCCGTTACTATCAACATAAGTGAAACTAGCACTTTGAGGATTGGCAGTGTACGTTACCTGAATGCTATTGCCTGAAATCAAAGCACCTGTGCTGTCAATTGCAAAGTTTGGTGCGATTGTTGAGATTGAGGCAGTGTAACCTGCTACAGTCGGAATAGAAATCGGATTGTTCGATAAGGTAGAACCTTCATTTACCGCCCAAGTGTCTCCATTACTTCTACCATTGATAGATGTTACAGGTGTAGCAGAAGACATTACACTTGTGGGAACGGGTTGCCCAGCAGTCGTATTACCGTTTGAACCGTAAACATAAGCTATATTAATTGTTTGTGTATTTGGTGTGTAGGTCACATCAATCGGTGTAACATTTGGAGACTGAGAACCGTCATAGGTAAATGGTGTACTTTGATAAGTAGTATCATTAGATGAAATACTATTATAAGCACCATTTGCCAGCGTGTTGTACTGGATAAAACTACCTGAAACTGCTCCTTGAATACTGGCATAACTATAAGTCGGATAGTTTGCATTGTACCCTAGAACTTCAATAGCTCCTGTATAGTTCATCGCCATGTTGGCTGCAACAGTTGCTTGGCTAAACATTGCCGATGACATTGCTTGTTGCAAAGATGCCAACAGCGGTGCGTTATTTCCATCTGATGAGGTATAAAGAACTGGAATATTACTCTGAGCAATCTCGTTTGGCGTGATGTAGAAATAGTAATCACTTGTTAGTAATTTTTCATCGCTACCAACACTTAATGTTACAGTTTGTCCGCTTGGAGTATCTGTCCATCCAGTTGTTGTCCAAGGATTAATAGTAATGTCTTGGTCAGTTTGTCCGCTAATCGTCAAATAACTTTCATCTACGTTTGGTACTGGTTTGTTATTATTGGCAGCGTAAGTTATTTGATTGCCGTTATAGGTGCCGTTGTAGTAACTTGGCAAAGAGAACAAATAATGAACATTCGCACTCAACTGCTTAGCCGTATAAATATACTCAATCGTATCGCTACTACTTCCAGCTGTATAAACCGCATCCCCATTCAATACATTTGCGTTATACTTCGTTTGAGATAAATTATATCCCGGAATACTCGGTGCACTAATTTGAATAAGTGCATCGGTTGTTCCAGCGAGCAATGTCGGAGCATTCGGTACTTTGCCAGAAAGGTCTGTGCCATCGGTGGAGATATAGCTAATAGTCGCTGTCTGCATGGTTGGTGTGTATTTGACGGTTATAGTTGGTGTGACAAGATTGCCTTGATTATCAACTGTGAAATCAGGCGTAACGCTAGTTGCACTTGCATTATAACCATCAATATTATTTGGAACAGGAATTGTACCGCCTTGCGAGTTACTTGTACCAGTTGCCGTATATTGCACACTTGTGCCGTCAGGGAAAGTCATCGAACTGCCTGTCACACTATTTACATAGACAATATTTACTGTCTGTGTTTTCGCGGTATAAACAAAATTCAAGAGGTCATTCTTGTCATCAGGTGTTGTAAAGTACAAATCACTTACCGAAGTCGGTGTAGATGTTACTTCTCCTGATGTTGTATAGTTCAAAGTCTTAAAATCATATCCCGGCAAGACTGGCGGATTTGCCATTATCTGCTGATTGGTTACTCCTGACAAGAGCAATGGTTGGTTGCAACTTGCCGCAAAGGTGTTTAGTGAAGTACCTGTATCATCTTGATAAGAAATATTCGCTATCTGTGCATTGGCAGTATAAGTCACGGTAATTGTCGGCGTAATCAGCTGACCGGATACACTGTCAATCGTAAAGCTTGGCGTGATTTGTGTAATGTTTGCTGTGTACCCTGCGATTACTGGTACATTAACTTGGTTCGTAGCTGTGCCGTTTGACACACCAGTTACACTCATTGTTGCTGTTGCAGGAGTTCCTGTCACACTTGCGCTTGGATTGCTTGTTGTATTCAGCGTACCGTCTGCATTAAATGCCGAACCGCTGATATTGTCCCTGTCTGTCGAGCTATATACATAGTTAATGGAAACGGTTTGTGCGTTTGGTGTATAGCTGACCGTAAAAGTCTGCACGCCGATATCCTGATTATTGGTGCCATTGTTGCTACTGTCGTAGGTCGGATTGGCAGAAAGTGCTGTCGCCAAACTTGAATAGCTTGTAGTATCTCCAGTTACAGCAACAGTATAGGAATATCCCGGACGAGCAAGCATAGCGTCTGTCGTATCAAAGGAGATGTTTCCACCTGTCAGACCGTCGTTTGTTACCTCAATAGCAGCAGCACCTTTCGGGTCGCTAGCATCCGTCATAATCTGAGCTTGCTGATAGCTTGGATAGTAGGTAACAGCGAAAACTTGTGGCGCTTTGTCAGTTGGACCTGTATTATCCGTATTGTCAAAATACTTATTATCCGCAATCGCAGCGTTGAGTGTTGCATAAGACTTGTTGCCCACTGTGACTGTATAGTAATAGCCTGACTTAGCAATAGCACTATCGCTTTGGCTAAACTGGATATTTGCACCTGTTGTTCCCTTTAAAGTCTCAGAATTTGCCACACCTGTCAGTTGGGCTTCTTGGTAGTCAGCAGTGTAGGTAACTGTATAAACCTGTGGGTTCGTGTCGCCATCGCCATTGTTGAGTACCGCACTATTGGCATTGCCGTTTGAAGTGTTGTCGTAAGTGCCAGAAATCGCACTAACTGTCTTACCATTCGGGTCAGTAATCGCATAGGTATAACCAGCTCTAGTAAAACTACTGGTATCAACACTATAAGCCATCCCTGTTCGACCATCTTGATAAAGCACGCCTGTAGATTGCGGGTCATTGACAAACTTAGCCTGAACGCTTTGAATATCGCGTGCAAGGTAAACAATATAGTTCTGAGCAGTAGGCATAAAAACTAGCTGTTTAGCTGTATTGGCACCATTAAGATTGTCATTATCCCCAGAAATTGCGGAGGTTGCTGCATTCATTGGGTCAAGCGTCCAACCTGCTGGGATATTCTGAATAAAGCCTGTCGTAGCGGCAAAACTCTGTGTACTGCCGACTGCACCTGTGTAAGTTAGCTTAGACATTCCTGCCACTGCATTGGTGGTAAAGGAATAGCTGCCATCAGGATTGTACGTTGCCTCATAGAAGTTGATATTAATGGTAGAGTTTGTCGCTGTGTAGGAAACAGTATAGCTGATGTTATTGCCATCATTGGTAAAACTTGCTGGAAGGGTCGTCTTGGTATAAGACTTTCCGTTGCTGTCGGTCACTGTCCATGTGTATCCTGAGATATCAGGTATATCTAGTGAGTAAGTTCCGTCAGTCTTGGTGTTTATCTGTGCTGCACTTGGTAGAGCAGGTGCCTTGTAGGAAGAAGTATCCGTCGAAGCTGCTGCATTGACTGTTGTTGTTGTGTTAGCACTGTATTGATAATTCACTTGAACCGTTGCATCTTTTGCCACATAGGCAATCGTGAATGTTTGTGGCGTGTCATCAGTAGTATTTGTTCCGTTGTTGTTGTTATCATAGGTAAAACTGAAATTCCCATTGTTGCTAAAGACGAAATTATCCGCATTCGGTTTAGCGCTCGTGTCACTTACGCTCACTAAATAACCGTCAATAGCTGGTACTAGGACATTTTGTGTTGCACTAGTGTAACCTGAGTAAGTCGTTGGACCATTGCTCACACCAACACTATTAGTTGGAGCACCTGTAATTGTTACTGTCGCTTGTTGGCTATCTGCTGTGTAAACATAGACAATACTTGCCTGCTCGTTGAGACTAGCCCCACTTGCGACATTGCTCATGTTGTCAAATGTCCAATCGTTTGTATATGGCGGTGTCTTGTCCTGTGTAGAGCCATCAGGCTGATTGCTCCAATAACTGTTGGTTACATGATAACCTTGCGGAATAAAACTACCATTTTGCAATTTGGTCGTTTGGGTAGTAACATCACTTCCATAAGTCTGAGTGAAATCAGTCCCTTGTGTTTGACCCGCTAAGCTAGAAACCAAAGTCAGCGAGCCTATCGGATTATTATTACTATCCACTTGCTGAACATAATAGTTCATCTGAGCAGTCCATGCGGTGTAAACGACAGTGAATGTTTGTGGACTGCTGTCGCTTGTGCTTGAATTATCTGTATTGTCAAATTGCGGATTGGCGGTAAGTGCTTGTGCTAAAGTCGGATAAGACTTGCCGTCTGGTCCTGTTACTGTATAGGATAGACCAATCTTTGTGCTATTGCCATTATAGGTGTAGGTTGCTAACTGAGTATCTGTGGTTGTGAAAGAAATGCTACCTGCAGTAAATCCTTTAGATGTTTCATTCGTAGTTACACTTGGTTGAGTTGGATTGCCTGTTGGTAGTTTGGATGTATCTATCACAACTTGTGCTTCTTGATAGTCCGCTTTATAGGTTACATTCAGTGTTTGCGGTTGAGCATCTAGTGTACTTGTTCCATTTGATGTGTTGTCTGCTGTAATACTTGGCAGGCTTGTTTGAGCTGGAGCACTTTGATAAGAATATTGAGCCACATAGCCCGGCACTTGAGGGACGGTTATCTTACTCAAATCAAACGTTTCAAAGGTATAGCCTGAAACGATTTGTGTATAAGTTCCACTTGGAGTATATCCTGTCGGGAAAGTGTAATTGATATTTAAGCTTTGTTGTGAAGGCAGGGCATAGACAGTTGAAAATTGCGGAGAACTATCACTTGTTGCCGAACCATTTGCCGTATTGTCATAAGTGCCAGTAATACTTGGTGTGCTAGTGTAATAACCACCAAGAAGATTACTCGCTATACTTATGGAAAAAGTTCCGCTTGTCTGCCCAGTTACCGTCGCTAGCTGTTGCACACCATTTGTGATAAGAGGCGAGCTTGCATTATTTAGACCAGTATTGATGAAAGCACTCAAAGGAGAAGTACCCGGTGTCAATCCTGCACTTAGCAGATAATTAACCGTTGCACTTGCCTGTTGAACATCGCCATCCATCATCATGTAGTAGTTAGGTCCTAGATAGTAAGTAACTCCTCCGTCCACTACTGTATTGTTTGCATTGGTATTGGTCGGGCCAAGGGTGGTGCTCGACAGCGATACGCTACCCCCCCCGGTTGCAGAAGTGTAGGTTCCTAAAAGTTTAGAATAACCAACAGCCGCAGTTTTTGCTTGAGCAGCATTGAGTAAATCATTATTACTTGTTGTGCCAATGGTTTGACCTTGATAACCTTCGATAACTACTGTAATCGGATTATTGCTGCTATCCTTGATTGGATTGCCATTGCGGTCAACTAGATTGATTGTAGTCTGTACGTTTGGTTGATAGACAATGGTTAATGTATTTACATTTGAAGCCGAAACGGTCACATCATTGGCAGACACTGCTGTATAGCCTGTGATATCTGGTGCGTTATAAGACCAGTTGTCACTTGTTGCGTTTGGAGATAGAGAGTTGATACCGATAGTGTCACCTGAAACTGCGGTCATGCTAGTTGAAGGTTTCAGAGTATTTCCGCTTGCGTCTTGGTATTGGATAGTTACATTTATGCTTGGTACTGCCGTTGCGGAGTATTGAGATACTGTTACGGAGTTGTTGGAGCCATAAACAGATTTCTTGGAATAGTCAACATCCATTGATGGCGTGCCACCCTTAGCTGCTAGGATACCGATTGTGTACGTTTGGGCTCTCAAGCTTTGCGGGACAGTTGTTGTGAAAGTAACATCGCCACTGTTGTTACTTGCTGGAACACCATTAGGTAAAAGACTGGTAGTTACGGTTTGCTGATTAACACCAGTTTGAATGCTCCCATTCATCATATTTCCCATGGATTGCGAACTACTTGCACCTTTGTCAAAGATACTCTGATAGGGATATCCTTGGTAATAGCCTTGGGACTGTGTGATATTTAATAAACCACTTGAAGCTGTATAAGTTAGTGTGTAAGTAACAGGCCAAGCTTGGGTGGATTTTGAGTTAGAAATATTGTTCCAAGACAGTCCTCCTGCTGCGTTTGTCCAGCCATCAGGACTATTTAATACACTAATCAATTGACCATTTGAATCTGTATAACGCCAAGAAGTATATTGCCAAGGTGTCCCTCCCTGAGGTGGTGTAATACCTGCAGTGTTTCCAGAACCCCAGTCTAAATTATTATTACCTGAGTTAGACTGATACCCACTTTGAACAGCACCATCTTCAAATAACCCAAAAGAATTAGGCAGACCAGTTATACCCAATCCACCATTTTGTGCAGTAGATGAAGCAGTGAAGGCACTCGCAACATCTGAAGCTTTAGACGGCGTGAAGAATATTCCATTATTTTGCATTAAGTTATTACCAGAAGTATTGTTTGCATCCGAAAGAATAGTATAGGTTAAGGAGAAATCTTGGCTAAAGGTTATCTGATTGTTGAAAACTACAGCTCCCATTCCTGGCGCTTGGTCTACTGCTGACGATGCAGTAGAGCCAGTCATTGGATTCACCATAGCCGTTGTCAAAGAAGCATTACCTGTTGCATCAATGCTTGGAGTAAATGAAACCGAGCTTCCACCTGTTACGCCATTTTTTCCTGCGTTAATCCCTGACATAACATTGCTTACATTACTTCCCGTCCCACTTATCTGCGAATTCCCAGTGGTAGTCACTGTATCAATCGTCTGCGTAGAGGAATTCGTAGCCGCAATAACCTTTTGCACAAGTAGCTCATCCAACTTCTCAATCACACCATCAATCAAGGTAGTCTTAGAGTTCGCATCGCTCTTTTTATCCAAAGATTTCATCTCAGGTACAGCAAAAAGAAGCCCGCCAGATAAGATGACCGAGCCAAAGACAAGGCCTTTTACCAGCCAGCGTTTCTTGCTTTTATGCAAAATATAGCGACGTTTTTCTTCCCTACAGAGCTGTGGTCTCTTTTCCTTTACAGACATTTACTTACACCCCTTTTGCTGTAAACCGCTTTCTTTCTACCATATATTGTAGCATTTTTCTTTCGTTTTCACTGGCTAAAACTCTTATTAATTGGAGTAATAACAACTTTTCACAAAGTCAGTGTGCTATAATGGGCAGGTATCACATGACGGGAGGAAGACAAATGGAAAATACGAAAAGATATGATATTACAAACGAAGTGCTAAATGCCTTCACACATGGGATTGGCTTTGGTCTGGCAGTAGCTGGCTTGGTGCTTTTGATATTAAGAGGTATCACGCAAGGTTCGGCTTTGGCGGTTGTTAGCTTTACAGTTTATGGTTCTATGCTGGTTATGCTGTTTTTGTTTTCGACACTTTATCATAGCTTGATATTTACCCGCGCACGCAAGGTCTTTCAGGTGTTTGACCATAGCTCGATATATCTATTGATTGCGGGTACTTATACGCCTTATTGCCTTTTGGTTATCGGTGGAGCTTTAGGTTGGACTATGTTTGGCATTATCTGGGGACTGGCGATTATTGGCGTTGTAATGAAGTCGATTTTTCTGCCAAAGTGGGATAAGGTGCCGAAAGCATCGACCATTTTGTATGTGCTGATGGGTTGGCTGGTTATGATTGCGATTGTGCCTTTGTGGCGTGCACTTGAGCCTGCGGGATTTTGGCTACTGGTTATCGGTGGAGTGATTTATTCAGTTGGGGCGATTATTTACAGCTTTAAGTTTAAGTTTGCTCATGTGGTTTGGCATTTGTTTGTAATTGCTGCGGCGATTATGATGTGGTTTTCGATTTATTTGTATGTTTGAGGAAGAGGGCTTTGTCCTCTTTTTTATTTGGGACTTTTTGAATTGGGGAAATCCATATGTCCGAATTTTGAATGGAAATATAAAAAACGGACAAATAGATACCTGTCCGTTTCCTACACTTATGCTCTTACTTATTCAATACCTATCCCGTCTATCCCTATCAATTCTTACCTCTTGTCTCACCATTTTTCTACTATTGTCATAAAGCATTCCAGCTATAAAGCCGACAATCCATCCTAGAGCAAGATTACCCAAAACAATCCCTAGCAAAAAGCCAAAGAACATTCCTGCGAGGATACCGATATTTTTCGTCGTTTTTCTCATAAAATTACTCCTGTTCTGTTTTTGTTTAGGGACAGTATATCTGAGCACTTGTCCGAAATCAAACAAAAGCATTTTTTATTTTTTCACCATTTCCCAAACCAAATCTGCCGATAAATGAGCAGCTTTTTCTTCAAATTCTTCATAATTCACACTCGCTTGAGCATCCGCCTTGTCAGAAATCGCACGGATTATCAGGAAAGGCACTTGATTGATATAGGCAACATGCGCAATCGCTGCACCTTCCATTTCAACACAAGCGGGGCTGTATTCAGCGATTAGCTGGCGCTTAAGCTCAGTATCCGAAATAAAGCTATCGCCTGTAATGACTTTTCCTAAATGTAGATTTGCGTTGGTTGTCAATGTTTCAAAAGATTTTTGAGCAAGTTTTATCAGGTTTTCATCAGAGGTGAATTCCTCTTGATAGGGAAAGAAATGGCGCATTTGCTCAGGTCGTACATCATGATAAGTGCAGCTTGTGGAAAGGACAATATCGCCAATTTCAATATTTGTTGCAATTCCTCCTGCGATACCCGTGTTAATCACGGCAGAAACTTCAAAATTATCAATCAAAACCTGCGTACAAGCTGCCGCGTTGACCTTACCGACTGAGCAGCTAGTAAGGACAATTTTTTCGCCAACATAAAAGATAAAGCCTGATTTTTCGATTATTTCATAAGTTTTCATTCTTTCTAAGATTAGGTTTATCTCAATTTTCATTGCTCCAATAATGCCGATTTTCATTATTTTTCCTCTTTTCTACTTTTATAATGCCAATCTGGCACCGACTTCTGCTAAATCAAAGTCTGTTCTCGTGCTGTCCCATGTCTCAAAACTGTCGCCATCCCATATATCTCCGGTTTCTTTAAAACCAACAGCTGCGTAAAATTTTCGAGCATCATTATTTTCATACCAATAAGATAAAGAAATCGCATCGGCTTGGCCTAATGGTGCAGTTTTCAGGTAGTCAATAATTTTGGACATCGCTTGTTTCCCTATGCCTTTGCCTTGAAATTTCTGGTCAATCATCAGATGATTGATGCCATAAGTCGCCTTATCACCAAACTTTTTGCTCAAAAAACTGTCTGGTGAAAGTTGATAATAGCCCATTTCCACTAAGCCGACTGGCTTGTCTTCATAGTAAATGGCAAAAACTATCGGTGGGATTTCTTTGTTGGTTAGATCTACAAAAGCTGAGGCGAGTGCAAAAGAGTTGGAGCCGATAAATTCTTCTTGCTCTTTTGTCACCTTTAATTCGAGAGCTACTTCATAAAAATTTTTTGGTGTTACTTTTCTTAATTCAATCATTTTCTCTTTCTTCTCCAATAGTTGACAAGTCTTTTAGTTTTGGTAAACTGCGTACTTTCCCTGATGAAAAAAGGAAGAGCGCCAACAGCAAATAAGTTATCGCATGAAAGACAAATAAATAATTTATATGCCCAACCAATTCCCCTGCAATTCCGCCTAAAAAAGCACCTAGTACACCTGCAAGAGCAAACAAACTAAGTTTAAGTGTCGCAATTCTGCCCAAAACTTGAGTGGGTAGATACTTTTGGAAAAAGGAACTTAAGCAAACAAAGGTTCCGCTGGCAATCGCTCCGTAAATAAATCGAATAGACCATGCCAACCAAAAGTTTTCCCCAATCATGAAAATAAAGACCAGACGAATCAATCCAGCAAGGATAAATCCAGAAATCAAAATCGTCGAAAGTTTGAACCGTTCCCCCATTTTTCTGGCGTAAGTCGCACCGAGAATGCCACCCACCAATGCTGAAAGTGTCAGGAGCAAAAAGGCAGAGCCGTAAGGCCCGATATTTTCCTCAATGAAAAGTGGAAAATTGGTCTTCATCAACTCTAAAAAGATATGATAAAAAGCATACATGAGCATAAATTGTAGCAACAAACCTTCTTTTAAGTAAGTTACACCTGATTTCAACTCTCTCAAATAGGTCTGAATATCCGCTTTTTCCTGCTTGATTTCGTCCTTTTCCACATTGGTTAATTTAAATGAGAGCAAGAATCCAATCAGTAAAAAGTGGAAAACTATCCGATTAATCAGCTCAACGCCGGTACCGTCTTGTGCACGAAAAAGGAAAATCCCCAGCACCAAACCAACCGAAATCACAAAAGTCTGCGTGAGTGAATTGGCTTCAAGCAAATCATCTGCAGGCACAATTTTTGGTAAATAAGCCGTAAATGCTGGACTTTCGAGCATAGCAAAGGCACGAAAAAGAAAGAGCATGACTAAAACCAGCCAGATATTGCTAGTTGGAAACAAGACCAAAACACCAATAGCAAGAGTTTGCAAAAGTGCCGAAAGTCGCATTAATGCTACCTTGTTGTATCTATCCACAAAAGGTCCTATCAGAAAGCTCCCTGCACTTGGAAGTAACATGACTGCACCAGCAAGTCCTGTATAAAAACTATTCTGATGTTGTGCATGGATTGCCCAAAGAACAAAGATAGAAAATACCCCTTGTGCGACTAGGACAAAGGTTTGATGCAGCAAGAAATTTCTAAAGCTCTTGTTTCTTTTCAATATATCTAGCATGGATTTCTCCTCTTTTAATAATTATTACTTTATTTTATCATTATAATTTCACATATAATAGTAGAGATTTCAATCTCTGCCTAAAGTCGCACAAAAAACTTGCCACCCGAACGGCGACAAGTCATTTTCAGTAGTATTAAAAGAGCAAGTGTACCAATCCCCAGATAACCGGAATTGCAATCAAGGTACGAATCATAAAGACTGCAAAGAGTTTTGGAATGTTCAAACCAATCTTAGCTTTAGCAATCATGATACCTGTTTCTGTCATGTAAATGATTTGTACGATAGACAAAGCACCGATGATAAGTTGCGTTTGTGTATAAGCTGCCTCTGACAAGAGAATGGCTGGCAGATACATATCTAGGAAACCAATCAGAGCTGCTGGTGCGAATTCCATTGCTTGCGGGATGTTGAACAGCCCCAAGTAATAACCCATAGGAATAGAGATTGTTTGGAAAATTGTCGTAAATTCAAAGATAATCAGTGAAACAGTTCCCCAAGCAATAACCAATGGCAAGAGATCAAAGTAGATACCTGCAAAAGTTTCTAGGGCACCTGTGATAACATTTTTTAGACTTGTTTCTTGTGCTTTTTGTGATGCTTGAATAGTTGCCCATTTGAAAAGACTAACATCTGCTGGCTTTTCGATATCTTGTGGCACTTCAACATTTTCATTGTACTTGTCAAGCAAGTTTTTAAGCGGCCAAATTCTCGGAGTGATAATTGCCAAAAGAATACAAGTCACACAGATAATTGCATACCAAAGCATGAAGTTTTCTTCGATACCAATGGCACTAGCAATAACAAAGGCAAAGCCCATACTTACTAATGAAAAGTTTACACAAATCGCTGCTGCTTCACGGTTGGTATAGTGACCTTTTTCGTGTTGTTTAGTAGTTACATTGACTGCAACAGTCGATGAGCCAAACCATGATGCCAACAAGTCAATCGATGAACGACCCGGCAAAGTGAACAATGCTTTAGTCACTTTCGAGATAAGAACTCCTGCAAATTCCATCAAGCCAAAGTCTGTCATCAATGCAATCGCGAAACCTAAGACGAAGAATACAGCAACCAAGTGAGCCGCAATATCAAGCATAACTCCACCAGTCCAAGGAGAAACAATCGCCTCAGGACCATTTCCTGTAAAAATCATCCAGATGAAAATCACACCAACGATACGACTAACTAGATTAATCGGACCAGTGTTGAAAATCCCATTGAGAAGTTTGTTGTTTGTAATAAACTGAGGTTTAAACGCTTTTGTAGCCAGAGTTCCAACAATAGAAATTGTAAGAAAAGCAACAACCAAAAGCTGATTGACATTCAAACCATTACCCAAAACAAGTGCATTTTCCAACCAACCAACTACGATATTCAAAGGAATACTTACTGAGTATCCTTGTGGAATTGGTGTGATGAATAGCATAAAGCCAATAATTGAAAGAATAATAAATTTAAGCAGTCCATTTTTATTTACTTGTTGCTGGTTTTCTTGAGCAAGATTAAGCTGCCCCACATTTTGATTTGTATTTTCCATAACCTATATCCCTCTTTCCTTTTTGAATATTTATTCAAAAATCTTGTATATCTATGTAATAATTTACCGAATTTATGAATAAACGTCAAGATAATCTTTTGAAATGTTAAGAAAGATTAAAGACTGATTATAATTGCATTGCAGAAGCCTTGATTTGATAGGTTTTATGAAATTAGATGGATAAATTGAAGATTATGCAGTTTTTGAATAAATATTGAATATTTTTTAGTAATATACAAAAAGGGCTGTGATATAAGTCTATCCCCTGCTTAAAGGAAGATTTATATCACAGCTCGTTTACTACTTCTATCTACTATGAAAGAACAAATCAATATGTTGCCATGTTTCATGCGAGAATATTCGCGTTGCCTGATGGCCGCCGATTGTACCAAAACCAATCATCAACCCAATTGCAAATAAACCAGCCATCAAAGCCAGAACAACAATAATCATAATCAGCGTGCGAAGAATATAACGAGTTGTTGTCTCTTTTTTCGGTGCTTTTGCTTGTTTTTGCGTATTGGGTTTTGCCTTAGTGGCAACTCTAGCTTTGGTTTGCGGCTTTCTTTTAGCTGTTTGCCTTTGTGCCGTTTGCCTTTGCCCCGATTGCGCTTTTTGTCTGGTTTGTCTTTCCATCGATAATTTTTACCTCTAGTTTTTTGTTAATTGGCTTGTTTTTGTTTCAACTTTATTCTTACTATCTACATATACACGTTCCACATTGGCACCAAGTGCTTGCAATTTTTCGTGGAATTTATAATAACCGCGGTCTAGGAAATTCAAATTGCTGACACGCGTAATTCCTTGTGAAACAAGTCCAGTCAAGACCAATGCAGCTGCTGCACGCAGGTCAGTTGAAGCTACTTGTGCACCTTGCAACTGCTTGCCGCCATTAATAATCGCGACACTTCCTTCTATTGTAACGTCCAAATTCATACGACGCATTTCTTCTAAATGCTGGAAACGATTTTCAAAGACAGTTTCCGTCATGGTTGAAACACCCACAGCATGAGCTTGTGCTACGGTCATTTGCGCTTGCAAGTCCGTTGGAAATCCCGGGTGTGGCATGGTTTTCACATTTGTCGCCTTTAATTGCTCAGGTCCTTTGACACGAATGCCGACAGCTTCCTCAGTAATAACTGCGCCCATTTCCTGAAGTTTTGAGATTAATGGACGGTTATGCTCGATAATCGCATCCTTAATCAAGACATTTCCGCCAGTCATAGCTGCTGCAACCATAAAAGTTCCAGCCTCAATTCTGTCTTGAATAACATTATGGCTAGTAGCATGAAGATGTTCCACACCTTCGATACGGATAGTTTCCGTACCAGCTCCGTAGATTTTCGCGCCCATTTTACTGAGAACATTTGCCAAATCAACGATTTCCGGCTCACGAGCCACGTTTTCCAAAATGGTTTGACCTTTGGCAAGTGTTGCTGCCATCATGATGTTTTGCGTTGCACCAACAGATGGGAAATCTAAATAAATTCTTGCACCGTGCAAGTTGTCAGCTTTTGCCTCAATATAGCCATTTTGCTGGGTAATTGTCGCACCAAGTGCTTCAAAGCCTTTTAAATGAAGGTCAATCGGTCTTGCACCAATGGTACAACCGCCGGGCATTGACACTTTGGCATGCCCATTTCTTGCCAAAAGCGGCCCCATGACAACGATAGATGCGCGCATTTGGCTGACATATTCATAAGGAGCCTCAATAAAAAGTTCCTTTGTCGCATTGATTGTCACTTGATGTTCTTCTTCATTGAAATCAACATCCACATTCAAGTGGCGGATAACTTCATTCATGGTGTAAGTATCAGAAAAAGTCGGAACGTTGTTGAGGATAGTTGTTCCTTCTTCTGCCAAAAGTGCGGCTGCCAAAATCGGCAAAATCGCATTTTTTGCACCTTCGATTTCCACTGTTCCTTCAAGTTTATTATTGCCGCCGTAAACAAGGATTTGCTCCATAGGTTTTTATTCACTCCAAAATTTTAATATTATTCTGCTGCATATCTTGTGATTTTAGCAGAATTTACAGGGGATGACAAGCTTTTGAATAACTCTTGTAATTTTATTAAATATTTAGTCCGCTAAACATATTTCTGCTTAGCATCAAAAACTCAAGGACAAAACTGCTGACTAAAAAGCCGATAGCAATCGAAAAAAACAGGAAAACAAAGCGGATTTGTCGATTGAATTTTTCGCCTTTTTTGAAAAACTGGTCTGTGCGCACGGATTGAAGTGCCCAAAATGCTAAATAGATAAAGATAAAATGGCTGAATATCCGTAAAATCGCGTCTAGTCCAAAGGTTGTTTGCAGCATAGTTCCTCCTAATGTTTTTTACCAACGCCGAAAATTTTAGCATAGAAATGGGATAAAAGAAAGGTTTGCCCAGTCTTTTCATATTTTTGATATATTTTTGACATAATCAGATTGGGGAACTTTGTCTTACGAGTTTTCAGTTGCTCCAAATTCTTCCCTCTCCGCCCAATTCCGCCCACTGCTGTGGCTGGATCTCCTCCCACTAATAACTAACAACAAAAATAATTACAGCTATCATTACCAATTAAAGAACAGTTGTTCTATAATAAACTCGAACTCTATCATTCAAACAAAAGTATTCTTTTTCTATATGAAAGGAGGAAAGATAATGTTTGATATCGAAACACTCGCTCGTTTTCAGTTTGGGATGACGACGGTTTTCCACTTCTTTTTCGTACCATTTTCTATCGGGATGGCGCTGGTAGTTACGATTATGGAGGGGCTGTATGTCAAAACAAACAAGGAGCTTTATAAAAAACAAGCAAAATTTTGGGGCAAGATTATGCTCCTCAGTTTTGCGGTTGGTGTGGTTACTGGGATTATTCAAGAATTCCAGTTTGGCATGAACTGGTCGGATTATTCCCGCTTTGTTGGGGATATCTTCGGTGCACCTCTTGCCATTGAAGCACTTTTGGCATTCTTCTTAGAATCTACTTTCTTAGGACTTTGGATGTTTACATGGGACAAGTTCAACAAGAAAGTGCATTTTCTCTTCATTGTACTAGTTACGCTAGGCTCAATGATTTCATCTGTCTGGATTTTGATAGCCAACTCTTTCATGCAGCTCCCCGGTGCCAATGGCAATATCTATACAATAGTAGATGGGCGCCCTCATTTGAATAATTTCGGTGCACTCATATCCAATCCACAGGTTTGGTTCCAATTTTCTCACGTTATTACAGCGGCAATTACCATGGGCGGTATGTGCCTAGCTGGTATGTGTGCCTTTGGTCTTTTACGCAAGAAAATCTCTGATGAGGAAGTTGTCTTCTACAAAGCTGCTATGCGTGTCGGCTTTGCTGTCCTTTTGATTGGTTCTATCGGTACACTGGTTTCAGGGGATAGACAAATGGCCAATCTCATTCAAGACGGCGGTCAACAAATGAAATTTGCCGCAATGGAGGGCGACTTTGAAGATACAGCGAAACCTGTTGGTGGCACTTCTATTGTTGATTATGAAGAAGCACCAGCAACAACTAGCTGGTCAGTAATTGCTTTCTTTAACGAAAGAGAGCATAAGAGAGTATGGAGTTTAGATATTCCGATTATTGGTTCCTTTTTGACCTATCACCGCTTTGGTGGTGGGGTGCCGGGAATGATTACACTCAATAAACGGCTAGTAGAAATGTACGGCGAGGACAATTACTTCCCTGCTGTGACCACGCTTTTCTACAGTTTTCGTATTATGGTCTTTTCTGGTATCATCTTTGCACTCATTGGGTTTATCGGATTTTTGGCGACAACTTTCTATTCTTTAGACTTTATCCTAGGTAATCGTAAAATGCTCAAATTCATCGCTTTTTGTACCTTCTTACCATTTGTTGCCAATTCACTAGGTTGGATTATTACCGAGTTGGGTCGCCAACCATGGATTGTATTTGGACTTTTCCGTACTAGAGATGCCATTTCACCAAATGTTTCAGCGGCAAGTTTGTTAGCGTCAAACATTATCTACTTCTTGCTCTTTGCTACATTGGGTGGCATTATGGTCTATCTGGCACGCTTTGAACTTCGCAGGGGACCTTATCCTGTGGAAGAGGCAGCAAAAGCTACGGTTGACCCATTTGATAAGGAGGCGTTTTAAATGAGCGGACTACAAATTTTATGGTTCATCTTAATCGGGCTACTCTTTGCAATCTTCTTCTTCCTAGAAGGATTTGACTTTGGTGTTGGCATGAGTTTAGCGACTTTGGCAAAAAGCGAGGACGAGGTTGACCAAGCGATTGCAACCATTGGTCCAGTTTGGGACGGCAACGAGGTCTGGCTATTAACCGCAGGTGGTGCTATGTTTGCAGCCATTCCTTTCTGGTATTCTTCCTTGTTTTCTGGGTATTATCTGCTCATGCTCCTAATTCTAGTCGGCTTGATTATCCGAGGCGTTTCCTTTGAATTTCGGGCAACTCATCCCGAGGAAAAACACAAAATTCTTTGGGGCAAACTTTGCTCCGTTGGTAGTTTCCTCGCACCATTTATGCTAGGTATGGTCTTTACCAGCCTCATTCAAGGAATGCCGATTGATGAAAATGGCAATCTATCTGCTGGATTTTTCGATTATGTTAATTTCTTGTCTATCGTTGGCGGTGTAGCGGTTGCTCTACTTTGCTACTTGCATGGGCTTAATTATCTAGCACTCAGAACCGAGGGCGACATTCGTAAACGTGCCAAAGATTTTGCCAAAGTTTTGTATCCTGTCCTTTATGCAGGCGAAGTGGTCTTTGCTATCTTGCTCTTTATCTTTACCGACTTTGTGACAAATCGTCCGGTTGTTACCATCGCCCTTTTAGCAGCGATTGTTCTAGCGACGGTTATTGCTCACTTGTCTGTATTGAAAGAAAAAGAACTGGCTGCATTTATCGCTAGTGGATTGACTTTCTTCTTATTGGTAGCTCTGCTCTTTCAAGGACTTTTCCCAAGGGTTATGATTGCCAAAGATGCACGCTTTGATATATTATTAAAAGACGCAACAAGTTCCCCATTGACACTAAAAACAATGACTATTGTTACTCTAATAATTCTGCCGTTTGTGTTGGCTTACACTATTTGGACTTATTATGTGTTTAGAAAACGCGTGAGCGGCGAAAGGATTGAAAGCTATTGATTGATAAAGCAGTTTTCCAACTGCCATATTTCAAAAAATTGCTGATGAAACTTGCAGGAATCAGCCTCCTGCAAGTTTTTTCTATTATCGGACAGGCAGTTGGTTTAAGCTGGTCCATCGTGATTTTTTGGCAGGGAAAAGATATTCAAGACGCTATATGGGCTATCGGGCTCTTCTTACTCAGCTTTGTTATCCGCCATGTATGCACCTTTGTACGAGAAAAAATGCTGGATATATATGCTTATGAGCAGGCAAGAATGATGCGGGCAAGCCTTTTAAAGAAGATTTTTCATCTAGGTCCTGCTCTGGTACAAGGGGAGGGAACTGGAAATGTGGTTACCATGACCCTTGAGGGTATTTCGCAAATGGAAAACTATATCCGGCTGATTTCTAGCAAAATGCTGAATATGATCATTTTTCCCTTAGTGATTTTGCTTTTTGTTTTTACCAAAGATATCGTTTCTGGTTTTGTTTTGTTCCTTGTTTTTCCCATGATTATCGTATTTATGATTGTTTTAGGCTTTGCTGCACAAAAGAAAGCGACCGACCAGTTTGCTGATTTCCAAGTGCTGAGCAATCATTTTTTGGATAGTTTACGTGGCTTGGAAACGCTCAAGCTCTTTGGCATTTCTAAATCTTATGCTAATGCCATTTATCAGACAAGCGAGCGATTCCGCAAATCGACTATGGCTACCTTACGTATTGCTATGTTATCGACCTTTTCTTTGGATTTCTTTACGACCTTATCAGTAGCGATTGTAGCGGTTTTCTTAGGGCTTCACTTGATGGATGGGGAAATTGCTTTTTTGCCAGCTTTGACGACATTGGTTTTGGCTCCCGATTTCTTCTTGCCTATTCGTGATTTTGCCAGTGATTATCATGCCAGCCTTGACGGAAAAAACGCCTTGAGTGCGATTAATCGGATAAACAATCTGCCTCAAGTGGAAAATACTGACGAATTGAGCGATTTTTCATGGTCGCAAACTTCTGAGCTTTCTATATCAGGCATGAATTTCAGCTATCCAAACTCAGATACTGGGATAAAAGATTTCGAGCTTGATTGGAAAGGCTACGGAAAAATCGGTATTATCGGAAAATCTGGAGCGGGAAAATCGACGATTATTCAACTTATCAGCGGATTTTTACAGGCAAATGCTGGAACAATTACGCTAGATGATAAGAAAATCCCGCATTTTGTCCAAAAGAATTGGCAGAAAAATATCAGCTTTATTCCGCAGAAAACTTATCTTTTTCACGGAAGTTTGCGGGAAAATATTTGCTTGTATGTGCCAAATGCCAGTGAAGAACAAATCGCTCAGGCGGTCAACGCTGCTGGATTGAGCGAATTGGTGGAGAATTTCCCACAAGGACTAGACACCATTATTGGCTCAGGTGCCAGACAGGTTTCTGGCGGACAGGCGCAACGGATTGCATTGGCTCGTGCTTTTTTGAGTAATGAGCGTAATATCCTGCTTTTAGATGAGCCAACCGCCCATTTAGATATCGAAACTGAGGCACAAGTCAAAGAGGAATTGCTACCTTTGTTGGAGAATAAATTAGTTTTCCTATCCACCCACCGCCTGCACTGGATGCCGCAGATGGATTATATCTTCGTCATGGATAAGGGTGCGATTGTGGCGAAAGGCACGCATGAGGAACTTTTGGCTACCTCAAGTACCTATCAACAGCTAATCAAGGAAATGCGAGGTGAAACTCATGCAGATAATTAAGGAAGATACATGGGTGAAACCCTTTTTAAAGCACTACAAAAAAACGCTCATTCTCGCTTGTTTTCTAGGATTTTTGACCTTTTTTGCAGCTGGCGCGCTCATGTTTACCTCTGGTTATTTGATTTCAAAATCAGCTGCCCGACCAGAAAATATCCTCATGATTTATGTACCAGTTGTCCTAACCCGCGCCTTTGGGATATTGCGCCCGAGTTTGCGGTATTTGGAGCGTTTGATTAGTCACAACTGGGTGCTGAAAATGACTAGTTCCCTGCGAAAAAAACTTTATCTCTCACTTGAAAATGGCTCTTTTATCTTTAACAGCAAATTGCAGTTAGGTCAGATGTTAGGTCTTTTATCCGAAGACATCGGACACTTGCAAAATCTTTATTTGCGGACAATTTTTCCAATGGTGATTGCACTTTGTCTTTATATCTTTATCGTGATTGCACTAGGATTTTTCTCCTTGTTCTTCGCCCTGTTTATGTTCTTGCTTTTGTTCGTTCTGCTTGTGCTTTTCCCTTTAGTTTCGCTGTTGCGTTTAGGGAAAGTTCAAGAAGAGGTTAAGATCAAGAAGAATGCGCTTTACACACATTTGACAGACAATGTTTTGGGCGTTTCTGACTGGGTGCTTTCTGGTCGAAGTCAGGATTTTGTGCATTCAATGGAAGAAAAACAGGCTCAGTTGCGAAAGAGTGATAAGCACATTCAAGATTTTCATCGCAAGAAAACCCTTTTGCTTGAGTTCTTTTTCGCCTTTATTGTACTTTGTCTGCTACTTTGGACGCAAAACTATTTCGGTGGACAATATGCCGGTTCTGGAAATTGGATTGCCGCCTTTGTCCTCAGTGCGTTTCCGCTCATTGATGCCTTTGCACCAATCTCTGAGGCAGTTGTCGAAAGCAATATCTACAAGAATTCTATTGAGCATTTCAATGAATTACCTAAAATTCAAGATGAAGAGCTGGCGAGAACTTTTGTCACTCCTGATAATTTGGACTTAAAGGCAGAAAATTTAAGCTTTACCTACGAGGAAAAAGATGTCCTAAATGACCTAAATATAAGTATCCCATTCGGTCAAAAAATCGCCATTCTAGGTAAAAGCGGGGCTGGCAAATCCACTTTAGCCAAATTGCTCAGAGGAGATTTAATTGCACAAAATGGAAAAATACAGCTGGGCAATCTGGATATCCAACAATTTGGCGAAAATATCACGGACTACATCAGCGTTTTACACCAAACGCCTTATCTATTTGCCACCACCATCCGCAACAATCTGCGCATTGCCAACTCAAATGCCACAGACCAAGAAATTTGGCAGGTCTTAGAAATGGTCGGGCTGAAAACCATGATTGAACAGCTGCCCGAGCAACTAAGTACACAAGTAGATGAAGCTGGCTTAAGATTTTCCGGAGGAGAGCGACATCGACTAGCTTTGGCACGTATTTTGCTAAAAGATACACCTATCGTCATAATGGACGAGGCGACCGTCGGACTTGACCCAATCACTGAAAATGTCCTGCTAGAAAGTTTTTTCACCGCGCTTGAGGGTAAAACGCTTATCTGGATAACCCATCATTTACTCGGCACACGTTACATGGACCGAGTGATTTTCTTAGAAGATGGCAAGGTGCATATTGACGGAAAACCTGATGAACTAGCACAAACAAACGGCCACTATCAGAAACTTTTGGAGTTGGATAGAGGTTGGAGTTAGGTATTTGTAACAATTGAGAACAATAGAGATACCGTTGATTTAGAGATATATCAACGGTATTTTTAACAGAAAAAAACCAAAGCCTAGAAACTAGACTTTGGTTCATAAACTTGTGATTAACGAGTTTCAGATGTTACACCAACTGCAGACCAAGTATCGTTTGCAGATGATGTTGGGTTGATGTTCCAGTTAGTTACACGAGTGTGAACAGGTACAACTGATGTACGGAACAATGTTGGGATTACGAACGCTTGCTCAGAAGCGTAACGTTGCCAAGCGTGGAATGCTTCGCGACGGAAGTCTAAGTCAAATGCAGCTTCTGAGTCGATTGCATCAATCAAAGCAGTGTGCTCATCAGATACATAACGAGAGAAGTTAAATGCAGCGTTTGGTCCGTACAATGCACGTGGAGCTGGGTTCCATGATAGAGACCATGCAGCCAAGAATACGTGAATTTCTGGATCATCAGCTTGGATACGGTCGTAGAATGATTGGAAGTCGTGCAAACGTCCTTCAAGCAATCCAACGTTCAAGCCGATTTCTTGCCATTGTTGCAAGTGGTATTGTGCCAAAGGCTCAGCAATGTCGCCACCGCTCATAGATGCGAAGTTGATTACCAATGGAGAACCATCTGGATTGTCTCTCCAGCCATCGCCATCTGCATCGATAAATCCTGCTTCATCCAACAATTCGTTCGCACGATCTAGGTTTTCGCCGTAGCCGTAACCTGGAAGCTCAGAACGAGAAAGTGAAAGCTCACCAAATGCTGGTGTGATTAATGTGTTTGCTTGAGTACGTAGGCCGTGGTAGAACTCTTGACCGATACGCTCGTTATCCAATGCGTAACCCATTGCTTGACGCAATTCGCGTGAAGCCATTACTGCATTAGGATCCATAACGTTGATAGAGTTTTCAGCGTCAAATGTACCAAGGTTGAAACCTAAGTAAGTGTAAGCCATCTCAGGTGCACCAAGGAACTCGTAGCCTTCAGTATCGCGGTAGTTAGGGAATGAGTCAGTAGGCATTCCTAAAACGATATCGAATTGACCAGCTTGAAGTGCTTGGATGATACCTGATGATGCAACGTTGTGCATGATGATAGTATCGATGTTTGGACGCTCGCCCCAGAAGTAGTCGTTACGAGCCAATTTAACAGTTTCACCCGGTACAACTTCAGATACTACAAAAGGACCAAATGAAAGTGGGTTGTTACGGATAGCTGGGTTTTCAGCTAATTCGCCAACTGGGATACCACGTAATTGGTGAGCTGGGATTGCGTATGAAAGCAAGCCGCCACCGTTGATTACAAGGTTAGATGGAGAAACTTCGATAAATGAAACTACCAAAGTACGCTCATCAATAACTTCTAAACCTTCAATGCTATCAGCTTCGCCGTCGCGGTATTCAGCAGTACCAACAACGTTTAAGATATCAGAGAAACGTACACCAGTGTAATCTGGGTTAGCGATGATGTAGTATGTATATAACAAATCATCTGAAGTAAGTGGAGTGCCGTCTGACCAAGTAACACCTTCACGGATAGTTACAGTAGCAGTTCCAGCTTCACGGTCGATAACAACATCTGCTGCTCCACCGTCAGTCAATGTTCCATCATCGTTGATGTTGAACAAGGTACCAAATCCAGTAGGAGCCATCATACGAGTATCCATAGCGTCAGCTGACAAGATTGGTGAGAACAAACCTTGGAAAGGTGAGTCGTTTACAGAAGCGATGTCTAATGTACCGCCTTCAAGTGCTGCATCTTGGTTTGCAGTTACGCGAGGAAGCAAGTCTGAGCTGATTTCTTCAGCACCAGCGCCAGTTGCATTGTTGTTGCCGCAAGCAGCAAGAGCAAGAGTTGTTACAGAGGCCAAAGCCAATAATCCTAAAACTTTTCTTTTCTTCATAATCTTTTCTCCTTTTTTAATTAATGATAGAAAGTTTTTTTTAACCGAGACGCTGGCGTGCATCAGCTGAACGCTTGATGGCATTACCAACGTAGTTTATGCTAAGCATCAAAATTACGATAAGAATTGATGCTGGAGCCCAACGCCAAGGGAAGTTTTGTAGCACGTTCCCACTTGCAGCTCCACCGATAAGTGTACCCAATGAAGGAGTACCCGGTGGTAAACCAAAGCCAAGGAAGGTAAGTGTTACTTCAATCCCGATGTTACCCGCAAAAACGAGTGTTAAGTTCGTGATAATCATCGAACTCAAGTTTGGCATCATCTCAAAGAAGATAATCTTCCAAGTTGGAGTGCCAAGAGTTTTTGAAGCTGATACATAGTCTCGTCTTGACTCAGACAAGGCAAGTGAGCGGAAGAGCCGCGCTCGACCTGTCCAAAGGAAGATAGACAGTACCAGTACAAATGTAAATGCGTTATAGGTAGGAATGATAGAGACAATCATGATAATCATCAAAGTGATTGGCAAAATCATAACGAAATCTACGATACGCATGATAATCAAATCCGCTACTCCACCGAAGAAACCTGAGATAATCCCTAGAGGAATACCGATTAGTGAGGTAAGAATAGTGATTGAAAAACCGATAAAAATTGAGTTTCTAGCTCCTAGAACAAGGAAGCGGAAAACATCTCGCCCACCATCATCTGTTCCTAGAAGGTAGCCATCACCCGGTGGTTGATTGGCATTAAAAACATTTACTCGCATAACATCCGCCTGAGAAATAAACAAGCCGCTGGCAAATGAAATGACGATAATCAAGACCAAAACGATAAGTGAAACCATCGCTATTTTGTCTTTAGAAAACTCTCTGGCAATCATACGAAAGCCCATTGGTGGTACTGAAACTTCACTAAGAGTGTTTTCAGCCTCAGCAATCTCAAGAGTAGTTTCTGGGTCTAATGAACCATGTAAATCTGTTTCTTCTTTTTTACTCATCGAATATCTACTCCCTTCCTACTGAATACGAATACGCGGATCAACCAAGCTCATGATGATATCTGAGATAAGCATGGCTACAAGAGCTACGGTACCAAAGATAAGTGTAAGCGAAGTGATAACTGCATAGTCACGTTGCATGGTTGACAAGATAAACAAGTTGCCAAGACCTGGATACGAGAAGATACGCTCGATGATAACCGAACCACCAATCAAACCAGCAATCTCAAAACCAAGCGTTGCTGCGATTGGAAGTGAAGCGTTACGGAAGATATGACGAGAGAATACTTTATCAGTCGGCACACCTTTTGAGCGAGCTGTACGGACAAAGTCTAATTTCTGAGCGTCAATTACTTCTGAGCGCAGATACTGGACGGTTACAGTTGTGGCAAGTAGGGCTTGCGTAATCGCCGGTAAAATCATGTGTTGGAAACGTGAAATCATTCGTGGCAGACCAGCTGCAACACCGATTTGCACAGAACCACTTGTTGGGAACCAACCAAGGTTGAAACCAAAAGTGAAAAGCATTACCAAACCGAATACAAACAATGGAACAGCAAATGTCAGATAAGAATAAATCTGAACGAATTTATCAAACCAGCTGTTTTCGTAACGACCAGCTAGAAGTCCCATAGGTAGTGCAAGCAAGTAAGTCAAGACAGAAGTTAGCAAGGAAAGTGAAACCGTATTGCCAACACGTTGTCCGATAAGCGTTGTTACAGGTAAGCTGTAAACGAATGAGCGACCTAAGTCACCATGCATTAAGTTGTTTACCCAACGTACATATTGTGTAGGCCATGGGTCATTTAGACCAGCAGCCTCTCTTAATCGTGCTAGTTCTGCAGGGTCAATATTTGGGTTAATCAAACCAGCAAATGGGTCACCCGGCATCATTTGTGCAACGATAAAGATGATGATTGACAAAATGATAATCTGAGGGATCATCATGAGAAGACGTCTAAGTATTGTTTTCCACATTATGCTTGCCCTCCTTTTAGTGCTACCTGATGGGTTGGGCTTAATGTTGTCAAATCGAATACTCGACCATTTTCATCATAGTAGTCATTTTGTGTTTGTTGATATTCTTCTTCGACACGACGGCGGCTTTCCATGTGTGCATCACGGTTTTTCACATCAATTCGAGGAATTGCTGAAAGCAGTCGTTTAGTGTAGATATGCTGTGGATTGTTGTAAATGTCTTCACGCGAACCAATCTCTACAAAGCGACCATGATACATGATGGCAATATTGTCGCACATGTGTTTAACAACACCTAAGTCATGCGAGATGAACAAGAAGGATAGTCCAAATTGTTCTTGAATTTGTTTCATAAAGTTCAATACTTGTGCTTGAACGGATAAGTCAAGTGCGGATACCGGCTCATCGGCAACGATTAGTTTTGGACTAGTCGCAACTGCTCGAGCAACCCCGATACGCTGGCGTTGTCCGCCTGAAAATTCATGCGGATATTTATACAAGGCATCATCAGGCATCCCAACGATATCTAGCAAACTTTTGACTTTTTTCTTTTCTTCTAAATCACTCAAACGCTCAAAGTTGCGGATAGGCTCTGCAATAATATCAATGATACGTTTTTTCGGATTAAGAGAACTCATAGCATCTTGGAAAATCATCTGAACATCTTGGTTGTAGTTGATTGATTTTCTAACAGATGCTTTCGTAATGTCATGTCCGTTATAAAGGATTTTTCCGCTGGTTACTTTTTCTAAACCAACGATAGCTTTACCGGTTGTTGATTTCCCCGAGCCAGATTCGCCTACAAGTCCGTAGGTTTTTCCTTGCTCGATGACAAAGTTGACGCCGTCAACCGCTCGTACGTGGTCGGTTACTCGGTTGAAGAAACCTGAGCGGATTGGGTAGTGAACAGTTAAGTCTTCAATCGTTAATAATTCGCTCATTATTGCGCCACCTCCATTTCCTTGTGTCTGCCTTCTTCAAAATGGAAGTTCTTGTAGCAAGTACATCTAACGAAATGGTCAGGTGCAACTTCATGCAAGGTTGGGTCTTCTTCGTGTTCGCTGTCTGCAATCCAAGGAATACGTGGAGCAAAGCGACAGCCTTTACGCGGAAGGTTTTTCAATGATGGAACGACACCTTGGATAACGTGCAGTTCTTCATCATGTGCATCTTCTTGAGGAATAGAGTCCAAAAGCGAGCGCGTATATGGGTGTTGCGGATTTTCAAATAATTCTTCGACAGGTGCGTATTCAACGAATTGGCCAGCATACATAACGCCTACCTTGTCCGCTGTTTCAGCAACAACACCTAAATCGTGGGTAATTAAAATAATTGCGGCACCTGTTTCTTTTTGCAATTCTCTTAGCAAATCAAGAATTTGTGCTTGAATAGTTACATCAAGTGCTGTTGTCGGCTCGTCTGCGATAATCATTGATGGTTTTGCGGCAATAGCAATGGCAATGATAACACGTTGACGCATCCCACCTGAAAGCTCATGCGGATATTGACGCGCGACACGTTTTGGATTTGGAATTCCTACCTGTTCCAAAAGTTCTAAGGCACGCTCGTAACGTTGTTCTTTGCTCAATTCTTTTCTATGGTAGCTTAAGCTTTCTGCAATCTGGTCAGAAATACGCATAAGCGGGTTCAAAGCTGAAAGCGGATCTTGGAAAATCATCCCGATTTTGTTTCCGCGGATTTTGTTGTAAAGATTTTCATTGAGTTTGGTTAAATCCTGATGGTCAAAGAAAATATGTCCTTGTACTTTGGAATTTCTAGGATGGTGCAAGCCCATAATAGCTGTTGCTAAGGTCGATTTACCAGACCCAGACTCACCAACGATTGCTAGGATTTCATTTTCATTTAGGGTAAAGGATACATCATCTACTGCATCGTAAAAGTCATCCTTAATTCTAAAGCCTAAGTGCAGGTTTTGTACTTCTAACAATGGTTCTGCTTGAGGCATTTGTTCTCCTCCTTCGAGAAAATTTGATGAAGAGATAATGAAAAGATAGAATTGTTTCTCATTGTTTCTCAGTTCATGTTAATTATTATATAGGTCTTTATCTCAGAAAACAATACCTTTTTTGCCTAAATTTTAATTTTTCTGACAATTGTTCGTGTTCTCTAAATACTTGATGTTACAACATCCCTTGATACTACTGTTTTCAATTCATTTTCATATAGTTGCAATTTCTTGTCAATTTTACAGTTAAATTTTCATTTTTACGGAATAAAAAAAGAGAATTGCGCATAATTTTATGTGCAATTCTCTCAGATATTGATTTATTTGTTTTCTAAAGGCTGGCTAGGTAGTCAACTACTTGTCCAACTGTCGTGATTTTTTCTGCCTCTTCGTCTGAAACTTCGATGTCAAACTCGTCTTCCATGTCTAAGATTAGCTCCATGATTTTGATTGAGTCTGCTTGTAGGTCATCTACTAGATTCGTTTCGTCTTTGATGCTGTCTTGTGGAACATCAAAATGTTTTGCCATTAGGGCTGCTACTTTTGTGAATACTTCTGCTCTTTCTGCCATGTTAGTTCTCCTCTTTAGTTACTTCGTTTTGATAATGTGCGACTAATTTATTCACCACATCAGTTTGAAGCATGGTGTGGATTTGTTTGATAGTGTTTTTTACAGCTTCAGGTCCAGTTGAGCCGTGAGTTTTGACTACTGGCGCTTTCAGTCCAAATAATACTGCACCACCAGCATTTGAATAGTCTAGGACTTTTTGCATTTCTTTTAGGTCGTCTTTGACCAAAAGTCCGCCGATTTTCCCTTTGAGTGAGGCGTTTTTGATGGTATCTTTCATCAAGCTCATGAGGTTTAATGCGGTTCCTTCGATAGATTTTAGGACTGCATTTCCTGTAAAGCCGTCTGTTACGACCACATCAGCGACACCTGTCAGGATATCTCTGGCTTCGACATTACCTATAAAGTTGATTGCTGGCTCATTTTGCAAAAGCTCGAAAGTTTTCTTAGTCAGCATGGAGCCTTTACTGTCTTCGGTTCCGTTATTGAGCAAGGCAACGCGCGGTTTGTCGATATTGCGTACATTCTTGGCATAAAAGGAGCCTAATACTGCATATTGGTGCAAATGTTCTGGCTCATTGTCGGCATTTGCGCCCAAATCTAGCATGTCAAAACCTGTTTGACCGGTTTGGCTAAGAACTGGCAAGGTCGTCATCAAGCCCGGACGCTCGATTTGTTTGATACGTCCAACGATGAATAAACCTGCTGCTAATAAAGCACCTGTATTTCCTGCTGAAAATATCGCCTCGGCCTCGCCATTTTTTACTGCATTTGCTGCTAGAACCATAGACGAATTTTTCTTTCTGCGAATCGCTTTGACCGGCTCATCGTCAGAATCAATTTTCTCGTCCGTGTGGATGATTGTTACATTTTTCTCATCTTCAAGATAGCTTTTAATGGCGTCTTCTTTACCAAAAAGCAAAAACTCAATCTCTGGAAATTCTTTTTTGGCGAGATTGACACCCTCGACAATCGCTTTTGGAGCGTTGTCACCACCCATTGCATCTACCGCAATCCTCATTTAGTCTTCCATCCTTTAGTTATATTCTAGTGCTTATTGTAAGTGAATTAATCAAATTGTGCAATGGTTCTGCCTTGTGCCCAATCTTTTGCCAGCTCTTTGTTGGCTGGATTGTCCCACCAGTTTTCCTCCTGCCAAATAAGAGTCGCCTCATCTCTTGCAGTTTCTAAAACAGCAAAATCACGCACCATATCAGCTGTTCTAAAGTTGGGCAGACCGCTTTGTTTGGTGCCGAAAATATCTCCCGTTCCACGCAATTCTAGGTCTTTTTCGGACAAAACAAAACCGTCGTTGGTTTCGGTCATTACTTTCATGCGCATTTTTCCCTCTTGTGTTTTGGGGTTTGCGACCAAGATACAGAAGGATTTCTTATCTCCCCGACCTACTCGTCCTCGTAGCTGATGAAGTTGGGCCAAGCCAAAGCGGTTAGCGTCCATAATCACCATGACAGTAGCATTTGGTACATTGACACCGACTTCGATAACAGTGGTGGAAACCAGAATATCGTACTTCTTATTCTTGAAATCTTCCATTATGCCATCTTTTTCTTCGTTTTTCATCTTGCCGTGCAAAAGGGCGACTTTGGCTGTGTCTGCGAAGTATTCCGTCAGTTCCTCATGCAAATCAGTCGCATTTTTCAAGTCCATCATTTCGCTTTCTTCTATTAAAGGCGAGATAAAATACGCCTGATGGCCTTTAGCGATTTCACTTTTCAGCCAGTTTAGCACGGTTTCCACCTGCTCGTGCTTGACCCATTTAGTTTGTATAGGAATTCTGCCTGCTGGCATTTCGTCAATGATAGAGACATCCATTTCGCCGAAAACTGTAATGGCAAGCGTTCGTGGAATTGGTGTTGCAGTCATGAAAAGAACATCCGGATTTTGCCCTTTTTCGCGGAATTTCTTGCGTTGATTAACCCCAAAACGATGCTGTTCATCCACAATAATCAAACCTAAATCATGGAAATCCACACCGTCTTGAATAAGTGCGTGCGTGCCGACTAGAATATCAATCTCGCCACTTGCCAATCTCGCTAGAATATCACGCCTTTGAGCTTGTGTGCTAGAGCCTGTCAGCAACTCAATAGAAATGTCCTCGTCTTTGAATAAAGCCTGTAAACTTTCCAAATGCTGATTGGCTAGGATTTCTGTTGGCACCATGAGGGCACTTTGCTTGTTGGCAGAGGAACTTGCATACATGGCGATTGCCGCAATGACTGTTTTTCCGCTACCAACATCCCCCTGCAAAAGCCGTATCATGTGAGTGGTTGAGCGCATATCACGGACAATCTCATTGGTTACTCGTTTTTGCGCTCCAGTTAGTTCAAAAGGCAGGGCTCGCGTGAAAGCTTTGAGTTTTTCCACATCATACAAGACCGCATTGCCTGCGTCTTTCGTTTTTTCTAGCTTTCTTAAGGACTGAATACGCATCTGGAAATAGAAGAATTCCTCAAACTTGAAACGCCTTTGTGCCTCAGTGTATTCATTTTCGTCTGTTGGAAAGTGCATAGCACGAGTTGCTTGCCTACGTTCAATCAATCGGTATTTTTCCCGCAGATATTGCGGAAGATTTTCTTCGACTGTATCTAAATAACCTGCATCAATGGCTGTTTTGACAAAACCGACGATTTCTCTTTGTTTGACGGATTTATTGACACTGTAAATGGGTGCAAATTCCTGTTCGGCATTGGCTGTTCCTAGCAGTTTCATGCCGGTCAGCTGTTTTTTCTTGGCATCCCATTTGCCATAAACTGACAGCTCATCGCCACCATTAATCTTACTTTTGAGATAATGCTGGTTGAAAAAAGTCACCTGAATAACCTGCCCGTCAACATTTAAGCGAAAGGCAAGTCGATTGCGTTTGCCAAAATAAGTGACACTAGGCTCACTGATAGCAAATCCCTTGAGCGTTGTCTTCTCGCCATCAGCCAGCTCATTTAGATTTTTTTCCGACAAGTCGTCATAACGAAAAGGAAAATAAAAAAGCATGTCGCCCACTGTTTTCAAACCCAAAGTAGCTAAACTTTCCGCCTTTTTTGGTCCGACACCTTTTATATTTCCTAGAATTAAATCGTCTATATTCATTGTTTTACCCCAGTTTTTGCTATTCTTGTCCTCAATTCTAACAAAAATACATGAGAGAAAAAAGTGCTTTTCCTTTTACCTATAAATTCAATTCAATTTTTTTCCTGACGAAAGAAAGATTTGGGTGAAAATTCCTCCTATAAAAAAAGAAAAAAAATCAATCTTTTCTCTTTCCTTCTAGGAGGAAAGATTACAATTGAGCGTTTTTAGTTATAAAAAGGACGATTTCCTCAATTAAACCAAGAATTTTAATAAACTTTGCGTTCTTTATTTTCCTTTGTTTCCTCTTTTCCTACTACTGTATTGATGCACCATTTGCTTGTGAGTTGTATCATTTGGTTACAGAAAAAAACAAACCATAAAGGAGTTTTCTGAAAGGAGTTCGTTGAACATGCACAGATTAGAGAAAATGCTTATCATCCTTTGCTTTTGCCTACCTGCTTTTCATGCCATTCCAACTTGGGCAAAAACTTATCAAGCAAGTGATATAAAAAGCGTGCCTGATTATGTGCTGGCAAATCAGGAAACTTATCACTTCACAACTTTCCAGACATTCCTAGAAAATGCCGAAAATCCAGTAATCCTTGTTACTGGCGAAGATGCAGTTGCAGCTATTGAAGCAATGGATGGAAACTCTATCACTATCCTTGACAAACAAATCGTTGAAACTCAAGGATTAAGCGAAGTGTTCACTAGCTTAACCAACCCTGAAGAGCTGGGTATCGAAGTTTACAATATGGAAAGTCGGAGATTATCAAATATCACACTTGATGACTTGTCTGATGTTTGGGATGGTAGCGAATATGTCTGGTATCAAGGTACTCTTTGGCACGTCATCGAGCAATATGAAATCGTTGGCTCCTATGCCGACCACAATGGCATGATTTACGAAGGCAGCATTGACACTATTTGGACTACTGCTGCAAGCTTTGGTTTCAATCTTCCAGCCAACACACCAACTGCACAAAGAGCCAGCATCCTTTTAAACAATGAGTTTTCCTTAGACATCAAGGGAAACCTCAATCACGCGGTACTAGGTAGCGGAACTGGCGAATATGTCTGGTCACAAGCTCAAAGACAACGTCTTGTAAATGAAGGAAATAGCATTGTCTACATGAGAGTAGAACCAGTAGCGGGCAAGAACAATGTCTATCGTTGGCGTAAATATTTTCGCGTAGAAAAATCAATCCTGAGCGCACCATTTGAGCTACATCAATACAGCTATCAACTACCAGTTGTTGAATATCTTCCTCAACTCACTTACCAAGAAAACACTCGCAACATCCTTTATCAATGGGATGATGATGAAAACCCTGAAGTACCTGTAACACCAGAAGTGCCCGTTGTTCCCGAAGAACCTACAACTCCTGATAAACCGAAAACTCCTACAGAACCTAGCGTTCCTGAAGAACCAGCACTTCCAAAAGAACCAAAAATTGCTGGACACGACCCAGAAGAACCTGTTGAAGAAGTCGAAGAACCACCACTTCTACCAAAGACTTTTAACGAAGAACCTAGCGAAGAACCTGAAAGCCCAACAGAAGTTGAAGAACCAGCAACAGAAGTTCCAGACCAACTTCTACCAGAAACTTTCGCACCTGCTCAAGAAACCAGTAAAGACCGCTTGCCAGACACCAGCAGAGGTATGTTACCAAGAACTGGCGAAGACAAGGGATTGTTCTTAAGTCTCTTGGGTGTAGGGCTCTTGCTAATCGTCGCAACTTGTAAGAAAGTCAGACGACAAGAAGCATGATTACTAAAGACAAAAAGACCTTTCAAGCAATGTCTTTCCTACTGACAATACTTGAAAGGTCTTCATCATTTTATTCCGCTGAGAAAAGATAAGGATAAACCGGCTGGTCGCCTTGATGAACTTCAATGTCAATCTCGTCATTGAGTTCTTCAATCGCTGCAGAAATCGCCTCAACTTCTTCTTCTTTGCCGTCTTCGCCGACTAGAATGGTTAGGATTTCTGTATCTTCATCCATCATTTTCTTGATTGTTTCAATCGAGCTTTCGACAACATTCGGGATTGATACGACAATTTTGCCGTCAACCATGCCGATAAAGTCGTCCTTGTGGACTTCTAAGCCATCAATCGTTGTGTCGCGAACGGCTGTTGTAACTTGACCGCTGACAACTTCTTTGAGGCTTTGCGTCATTGCTGCTTTGTTTTCATCTAGCGAATGCGTTTCGTTGAAGGCAAGCATTGCTGTCATCCCTTCAGAAACGGTACGGCTTGGTACAACTGCAACTGGAACATCTGCCACTTCTGCTGCGGCATCTGCTGCCATGAAAATGTTCTTGTTATTTGGAAGAACGATTACTTTTTCTGCATAGACTTCATCAATAGCTTTCAAAATGTCTTCAGTTGATGGGTTCATTGTTTGACCGCCAGAAATAACATAAGCTACACCCATAGATTTGAACAATTCAGCCAAACCGTCGCCTGCTGCTATAGCGATTACGGCATAAGGTGCACGAACTTTCGGAGCTGCTTGTGCGCTTTGCTCTTTTTCTACCTGTGCATCGTGCTGGTTACGCATATTGTCAACTTTTACCTTAACAAGCGAGCCAAAACGCTGACCGTATTGAAGTACATAACCCGGGTCTTCTGTATGCACATGAACCTTGATAATCTCATCATCATTAACAACCAAAAGCGAATCGCCTTTTTCGTCCAAATGATTTCTAAAAGCGTCATAGTCAAACTCATCTGTAACTGTTGGACCATCGCCAATAGCGACCATGATTTCTGTGCAGTAACCGAACTTGATGTCTTCTGAAGCAATGTGTCCAGCAACGCCTCTGCTGTGCTCCACATTAACCATTTCGTCCATTGTACCCGGATTTGCTACAAAGTCATCTGAGGCAATATATTCGCCTGTCAAAACTTCTAAGAACCCTTCATAGATGAACAAAAGACCTTGTCCGCCTGAATCAACCACGCCGACTTCTTTAAGAACTGGTAATAAATCAGGTGTTTTCGCTAGAGCTTTTTTCGCTCCTTTGACAACAGCCTTCATGACTTCAATGACATCATCTGAGCTTTCAGCTTTTCTTTCGCCAAATTCAGCTGCACCGCGTGATACAGTAAGGATAGTTCCTTCGACAGGTTTCATTACTGCTTTGTAGGCAGTTTCGACACCGTTGCGGAAAGCTGCTGAAAAAGTTTGAGCAGTTAGGACTTCTTCGTCAATAATTGCTTTAGAAAACCCGCGGAATAGCTGCGAAAGGATAACGCCTGAGTTGCCGCGTGCGCCCATTAGCAAGCCTTTAGACAGGATTTGCCCTAATTGTCCAATGTGGTCTGTCGAGCTGTCAGCAACCGCCTTAGCGCCTGTTGACATGGATAGGTTCATGTTGGTTCCGGTATCGCCATCTGGAACAGGAAATACATTCAAAGAATTGACATATTCCGCGTGCTTGTTTAAACGTGCAGCACCCGCTTGCACCATTTCTTGAAACTGACTTGCAGTTATTTGTGTTTGAGTCACAAAATTTTCCTCCTAATTCACACTCGATTAATCTGGCAACACACGAACGCCCTGAACGAATACATTCACAGAGCCTGCAACAATGCTTAATTGTTGCTCTAAGGCATATTTAACCGCTTCTTGTACGTTGCGGCTAACCTCAGAAATTTTTGTTCCGTAGCTGACAATCGTATAAACTTCGACTGTTACGCCATTTTCTTCTTGGCGGATAACCACGCCTTTTGAATAATCTTCTTTTCTTAAAAGGGCATTAATATTGTCCTTCATTTGTTTTCTGCTTGCCATACCAACAATACCGTAAATGTCTGTTGTCGCACCGCCTACAACTGTTGCAATGACTTCATTTGCAATCTCGATTGCACCTTTGTCTGTTTGAATTGTTACTGCCATAAAAGTTAGACCTCCAAAATGTATTTTCTCGTTTTCTATTCTAACACGAAAGGCGAAGAATAGTAAGAAAGAGGTTGTTTAGCTTGTATAATTTACTTCATTTTTCTATTTTTGTCAAATTCTTAGGAAATTTATCCTTGCATTTCGTTTTTGGTTGTGGTAAATTATTCAGGTATGAGCGACAGGCTTATGATTTTTAAAGCAAAGGAGGAAAAACGAAAATGGCAAAAGTATGTTATTTCACTGGTCGCAAAACTGTTTCTAGTAATAACCGCTCGCACGCTATGAACCAAACTAAACGTACAGTTAAACCTAACTTACAAAAAGTTCGCGTGTTAATTGACGGTCAACCTAAGAAAGTTTGGGTATCAACTCGTGCTTTGAAATCAGGTAAAGTAGAACGCGTTTAAGATCTGACTATGAGTGCCGATGTTCTTTGGAACATCGGTTTTTTGTATTTTTTGAAAGTTTTCAGTTTGCTTCAAAGTCTGCAGTCTTCGCCAAATTCAGCCCGCTGCTGTGGTTCGTGTGGTTGGTATGGCTCCTAGCTTTACTTAATACCAAATCAAAGAAACCTAAAAATTCTCATAAAAACTTCATACCATCCTTTATGATTGATAAGATTTGCGTGCTATAATGACAGGAATTTGTAAAAGAGGTACATATTATGAAAGAATTAACGCACGGTAGTCCGATTAAACTGATTTTATTTTTCACTATCCCACTTTTGATTGGGAATATTTTTCAGCAGTTTTACGCCACTGTCGATATGATTATCGTCGGTCAAACACTAGGGAAAGACTCACTTGCGGCAGTTGGAGCGACTGGTTCGATTAACTTTTTGATTGTCGGTTTTGCGGTTGGTTTGACTGCAGGGCTTTCAATCGTGACTGCACAACGCTTTGGAGCTAAAGATGAGGCTGGAGTTAAGAGAGGTTTTGCCACAAGTATCTTGATTTCTCTTGCAGTCAGTGTGGTTTTGACTGTTTTGTCGCTGATTTTGGTTCGTCCGATTTTGCAGGTCATGCAAACGCCGCCTGAAATTATCGACCAATCGCAAGCTTTTATCTCAGTTATATTAGCTGGGGTGATTTGTACAGTTGCTTTTAACGTTCTCAGCAATGTCATTCGTGCCTTGGGCGATTCTCGTACACCCTTGTTTTTCTTGATTATCGCAACTTTGATTAACATTGGGCTGGATTTTTTCTTTATCCTCGGTCTAGGTATGGGTGTTGAGGGTGCAGGACTTGCGACAATCACAGCACAACTGATTTCTAGCTTGCTTTGTCTGGTCTATATCTACAAGAAAATCCCGATGTTACAGCTGAAAAAGAGCGATTTTGCTTTGGTTACGAAGGAAGATTTGGTCAAACACGCTAGACTTGCCTTTCCGATGGCTTTTCAGGCTTCCATTATTGCTATTGGAGCGATTGTTTTGCAGATTGCCATCAACACTTTGGGAACAGATGCAGTTGCGGCAAATACCGCAGCATCAAGGATTGACCAGTTTGCTATTCTGCCGACAATGAGTTTTGGTGTAACAATGGCAACCTTTGCTGCACAAAATCTGGGTGCAAAAAAATACGGACGTATTATCAAAGGGGTCAAACAGGGCTTGCTTTTGAGCGTTTCTTTCGCGATATTTATCGGTGCAGTGGTGATTATTTTCGGACAAACTTTGGCAAAAATGTTTGTCAGTGCGCAGGAAACTCAAGTGCTACATTTGGTGCAGACTTACTTTAACATCAACGCCTCTATGTACTGGATTTTGGCGATTTTGTTCATCTTGCGATACACTTTGCAAGGTCTGGGAAGGGCTGCTGTACCGACGATTGCAGGGGTTATGGAATTAATCATGCGGGTGGTAGCAGCAATTTTCCTAACAAGCGCACTAGGTTATCCCGGAACTGTTTCGGCTAATCCGCTAGCATGGATTGGTTCGGTGGCGGTTTTGGCTTATAGTTGTGTGAAAGCTATGAAACATTTGCAGGAAATGGATAGAAAGCAAAAAGAAACTGCTGTATAAACAAGAGAGCTTGTACTTGAAAACGAAAGAATTTTCAAGTACAAGCTCTCTTTTTATCCATTTTCAACCTTGAATATACGCCCTTATTCTTATATTATAATAGTAATAATCTTTTAGGAATTGGGGAACCGATGAGAAAATACGAGCAAGTAGCGCAAGAGTTGCGCGAGATGATTATAAGGGAAAATTACGAGTACGGACAGGATATTCCTTCCATTCGTGCTTTAAGCAAGCTGTATGATTGTAGTAAAAACACCATTCTTCGTGCACTTTCTGTACTGGTTGATGAGCATATCCTTTACTCCAAAGCACAAAGCGGCTATTATGTAGCCAATAATTTTACCCAGCATGGAAAAATGCATGATGGTATCCGTTTGGACTCAGGAAATCCTGTGGTGAATTCTTTTTCAACCGTTAATATCAAGCATTTATTTTCTAGTGCCGTTGATTTATACACCAAACAATCCCGAGATGTTTCAAAGCGTGGGTTTTCTTCATTGGTTAAGATTTTGCCTTCTTTTTTGGCGGAAGATTCCGTCTATGCCAATGAGCCCAATATCTTTTTGATACAGGGAATTACGCAAATTCTTTCTTTTTTGACTGAGGCGCAGTTTCCAAACGGCAAGAAAACCATATTAATCGAAGAGCCGACTTATGTTTATTATCTGGATTTCTTGCGGACATTAGACTTGCGTGTTTTAACTATTCCACGAACGCAAGAAGGAATTGATTTAAAACATTTGGAATACTTGTTTGAGCATGAAGATATCAAGTTTTTCTATACAATCCCACGCAATCACAATCCTTTGGGAACTGTTTTGGATTATCAAACAAGACGGAAAATTATGGATTTGGCCATTAAGTACGATGTTTATATTGTAGAAGATGATTATTTTGGTGGCAATTTTAAAATTCCTCAATACGTGCCTATTCATTATTTTTCTTATTCGCAAAATTGTATTTATCTGCGTTCCTTTTCAAAGGAATTTCCATTAATCCGTCTGGCAATGTGTGTGGTTCCTGATAATTTCATCGACACTTTCCAAAAAATTTCCGAAGAATCTTATTTTTATTCCTATCACATGCCTGATTTGGTTTCGCAGGCCATGTTTGAAACTTATTTGAAAACCTCTATTCAAAAGCGGCACGCAGAAGAAACCTCATTGGATTTAACGAGAAAACTTGAGCTTGTCCGTCAAACAATTCTCCAGATGAATAGGGAGGTTGTTGAGCTTATCGGTGCTCAATCTGGGTATTATTTTACTTTGCGTTTTAATAGAGACAAGTTGTTGGCAAAAAAAGTCGTGTTGGAATTGGAACGACGAAATGTCTTCATCAAATCAAATATCCATGCCTTTTATCATCCTGAAAACTTTGACAACAGTGTGCGAATTGGTCTTTCCAAAGTCTCTATGGAAGATTTGCAAATTGCGCTAAACACTATCAAACAAATCATTCTCCAAAATGACCGAGTGGCCGTTTAAGGCGCACTCGGTTTTTTGTCTATTCGTTTACTGTATTTTCTTCTAAAACTTCCGTTGCTTGTACTTGTTCCCCAGTTGCTACAGTTTGTGTCACGATAGCATCTGTATCTGTTGTCAAAACATTTTCATTTTCACTTACTTCAACTTCTTTATTCGCCATCAAGATAAAGGGAATATAAATGAGGATAGATAAAGCGAAGGTTCCTGCTGCTACAATCGTGGCACCAATATCACCACCTGATGCGAGGAAAGCAGAAACGATTGGCGGAGTTGTCCACGGTGGTGCAATGTAGAATATTCCGGCAAAAGGAATAACTGCTGTAAAGAACCAACCGACTAGAGCCATTAAAGCTGGCGTGAAGATAAATGGAATGGCCATAATCGGATTAAGTACCAAAGGCATCCCGAAAATCATCGGCTCATTAATCTGGAAGATACCCGGTGCAACACCCATTTTTGCTAAAGTCTTGTGCTCTTTACGTTTTGAGCAAATCAAAATCGCAATAATCAGACCCAAAGTAGCACCTGAACCACCATGCATTCCATAAACATCAGCGAAGTTTCTTGTGATTACGTTTGTTGGCTCAATGCCATAAACTAAAACATTTTGTGCATTCAAACCTAAAGCAGGACTATACATCAAGTCTAAAACAGGACCTGTAATCAAGGCACCATGCAAGCCGAAGAACCACAATAATTGTTGTAATAACAACAAAATAACTAAGGATACTGGTGATTGACCTAAATTCATCAATGGGGCTTGAATTAAGTTATTAATGAAGTCTTGAATAGTTGTACCTAAGTTATTCAAGAAGAAAACACCGATAGTCGCCCAAATCGCCACAGACAAAGCTGTCGGAATGGTCGCAGAAAAGGCGCGTGATACTGCAGGCGGTACTTGTGCTGGCATTTTGATTGTCCAGTTACGGCGTTTAGCAAAGCAGAAAATTTCTGTTGAGAAGATGGAGATAATCAAACCTGTAAACAAGGCTTGAGCAGCAAAACTAGACCAATGGATTGTTCCCCAAGCTGAATCTGGAGCTGATTGTGGCAAGGTAACCATGTAAGCAGCTAGTGCAGTAACGCCTGCTGCCAAACCATCTTCATTGTATTCTTTGGCTAAGCTATAAGAAATAGTGAAAATACTAAAGATAACACCGAGTGCCATCATGCCCCACCACATTTGGTTTAAAACAGGATTGATGTGAGAATCCAACAAGGGTTGAATAAAACGAGCATAAGCAGGAATACGATTAAGCATCTCTCCAATTAATGTTTCCGGTCCTGTAAATACGTTGGTCAACATGACAACGATAGAACCTGTCAAACCCAAAGGCATGGCTGCGATAAAGCCGTTTTTAATGGCACTTAAATGGCGCTGTTGTTCCAATTTTCCGGCAAAAGGCAACATCTTTTGCTCAAGTACAGTTGTAAATTTGTTCATTTTGCTCTCCTTATGAATAATTTCTATTTTTGTATCGCTTACAATGACAATTATATGAGAGTTGAATGGATATTAAAATAGCATTTCCATTCAACTTTCTAGGATTGTACCCGAACAACTTGAAAATTATTTTCAATATTTCTGAAAGCAAAAAGCAGGTTGACCCATAAGTCTTCTTGGGTCAACCTGAGTAGTTTAATATCTAGGTTTCAAATAGTTATAGAGCGGATTGGGAATATCCACTTCCTTAATCGCTTGTCCAAATGGTTTATCAACAAACTCATCGTCGCGATTTTCTAACAGTTTCACTACCCACTGTGGATCAACCAATATCTGTTGTCCTACAGCGACTAAATCAGCTGTTGCTAAGATATTTTCCACATCCTCACGCTTGCGAACGCCGCCAACGCCGACTAACTGTATGCGATTGTTGATGACTTCTTTTAGATAAGCCAATCTCGGCTTGTCAGCATAATCTGGCGAATGTGCCGCACTCTTGTAAGAGCCTAGAGAAACGTGCAGATAATCAAAGTCCTTATCCGCCAATTTATCCACAAGATAAAGCGTATCTTCAAAGCGAATGCCCGGAGTTTCTGGTTCTTCTGGCGAAAAACGGTAGCCCACGATAAAAGGTTCTTTAGCGTAGTTAGCTACTTCCTCAAACACTCTGTCTGTCACGCGGTCGATAAATCGATATCGTTTTTCCAAACTTCCGCCCCATTCGTCTTCTCTACGATTGGAATGTGGCGAGAAGAATTGTTGGATAAGGTAAGTATTGGCACCGTGAATTTCTACGCCGTCAAAGCCAGCGTCAATAGCACGGCGAGTTGCTAAACCAAATGCCTCAATGGTTTCTAAGATTTCTTCATGACTAAGTTCTCTAGGAACTTCTGCACCCTCACGTTCGGCGATTACGGCACTTGCAGAAACAACTTGCTCGCCTAACAAAGTAGAACGATGTGATTGGCGACCAGCATGGAAAATCTGCAAAATCGCTTTTGCCCCTTTTTCATGAATAGCTTTAGCAAGTTTTTTCAAACCGGGAATTGCCTCATCATCTGAAACTTTCAACTCTCCCGGCCAACCCTTGCCCATTTCTAAAACATTGGCGGCAGCTGTGATAATCGCACCAAAACCTTGCGAACGTTCAGCATAATAATTGATTTCTTCTTGCGTGACAATCCCGTTATGAAAGCTCAAAACTACAGTCATTGGCGCCATCATCAAGCGATTTTTCAGCAGGACACCTGAGTTTAAGCTCAAAGGCTCAGTAAATTTCGTCATAGGCGCCCCCTTAGGCAAAGATTACTTTGTCTGGGTCGATTTCATGTGGCTCTTTGCTCTTGTTTCCGTAGCCTACAAGCATTCCAATAGCAAACTCGTAGTTTTCTGGCCAGCTTACTTTTGCCATGAATTCTTCTTTTTGCTCGCTACGAGTGAAGGCTGTGCCGGTCATCGCTGCAATTACATTGCCTAAACCTAGACTTTGAGCTGCCAGTGCCATATTTTGCACTACAATTCCACAATCAATGAAATCCCACTCGCCAACGACATCTGTTCTTTTCAGAACCAAAATCATCACAGGTGCGTTGTAATAAGGCTTGCCGCCACGCTCCATGATACGCAAGTAAGCTGTTTGGTCTTCTCTTGATTTGATACGGTCAAATACATGGTCGTTAATCTCATCAATCAAGCCCTTGTCAGTAATCGCAAGGATTTTCCAAGGTTGTTTATTTAAAGCAGATGGCGCTTGAAGTCCAGCTTTCACAATCGCCTCGATTTTTTCTCTTTCAACTGGCTGGTCCTTGTAATCGCGGCAAGCAGAACGCTCGGCGATGGTTTTTAATACATCATTCATTTATCATTTCTCCTATTTGTGAAAATTTATACCTTATTCTATTGTAACAAAACCCTTTCGCAAACAGAAGAAAAACTTTTTTCCTAATTAGAATGGCAAGTCGTCCTCAACAATTTCTAGCGGCAATTCTGGGTCGCTATCCTTTAAAACAGCGGTCATTCCCTGACGTTCCATGCGTTCTTGAATGACACTTCTAGGCTCTATCAGCTGGAAATTCCGGCAGGATAAGGTGACATCATACTTTGTTTCTCCCTTGCTTTCGTACTTGTTCTTATTGATTTCGCCAATAACTCCAACTAAAGCTCCTTTGCAGGTGTATTGAACGAAGACTTCCGCCCGCTTGCCCCAAAGAATACAGTCAATAAAAATCAACCGGCACTTCGCCTTTTTCATTCTTGTAATTGCGATTGATTGCTAGCGTGAATTTGCTACGTGCTCTGCCATTTGTCCCCACATTGAGTTCGGCGTTTCTAACTAACCTTCCGACTAAGATACATTGATTTAACATTAAGATTTCCTCCCCTCATTTGCCAATATCATAGCAATTTAAAGATTTTCGTAAATGAAAAATCACTGTGATTTTTCCTAAGAATTCACTATATTTTGTATGGCAAAAAGAACCTTGCCTCAACAAGAAATACTTGCTGTGACAAGGCTCAGTAGCATTAAAAAAATGAATGACATTTTTGTCGATTTATTGTTGCCAGTGTTTTTTTGGTTGGAATTTTTCGCCAACTTGTGCTTGTCCGTTTTCCAGCACTAAAATGCCACGAACTTGAGGAGCGTTTGGCAGTTGCAATTCTCTTGCTGAGCAAAGCATGCCAAAACTTTCTACACCACGCAATTCGCCCGGCCAAATCATACTTCCGTCTGGCATCATGGCACCCGGTTTTGCGACAACAACCAGTTGTCCTTGCTCAATATTTGGCGCACCTGCAACGATTTGTAGGCTGTTGCCATTATCAATCTCCACTTGTGCGATATTGAGATGGTCAGAATCTGGATGGGGTACCAGCTCTAAAACTCGTCCGATAACGAATTTTTCCTCGTCATCATAGACCAATTCATCGTCAAATCCAGCGTCTTTAACAGCTTTTGCAATCAAATCAAACTCAGCTTTCGCAAGTTCAACCTGTCCGCCACTTTGTAGATTAGGTAAAATCCCTGAAACATCAAAGATATTCCAGCCAACCACTTGACCCGTTTCTTTTATGGCAATACGACAGACATTATCGCGTCTTTCGTCCATTACCTCGTCATCTTTACCGTCAGCAACAATAATCATCAACACATCGCCAACGTACTCTTTGTTATAGGTAAAAATCATTTCTATTCTTCCTCTGCTCCCTCTATTTTTTCTGGTGCAATTACCAATACATCGCAAGCTGCGTTGCGAATAACATAGTCTGAAACAGAGCCTATCATCAATCTTTCAATGGCTGATAGTCCGGTTTGTCCAACCATGATTAAGTCTGCACCGTATTTATCTGGCAGTTCTTTTGCCATTAGTCGTTTGGGCGAGCCGTAAACGACTTCGGTTTCGACATTGGTAAAGCCGATACTCTTGGCATATTCTTTAACCTCAGACAAGAGAGTTTCAAATTCCTTGCCCTCAATATCCATGATATCCGCATTGGCATTGGTGTAGCCTAGCATATCATTCATGTACTGCTGAATGACCGATACAGCGACGACCTTGCCTTGATTTCTTCTGGCAACTTCAATGGCGCACTCAAAGGCATAGTTTGCCTGCGGAGAGCCATCTAGTCCGACTAAGATTGTCTGATAGCGTTGCTCGATAGTTTCACTCATGTTAAACACCAACTTTCACGAAAGTTTATACTAGGTCCTTTAAAAAGGCACTTACTTCTTCTTTGGTTTTTCTAGCCTTGTTGACCAAACGACCAACTTCCACACCGTTTTTGGTAACAACAAAACTAGGAATGCCGAAAATATTCCACTCAATTCCTAAGTCCATGTGCTTGTCCCTATCAACTTCGACAAAGGTAAATTCAGGAAATTCTGCCTCGATTTCTGGTAAAAAGGGCTTGATAAAGGTGCAATCTGGGCACCAGCCGGCTGTAAAATAGAACACTGTGGCCTCTTTGCCTACAAATTCTTGAATTTCTTCCACATTGTTTGGGATAATCACTTACTCGTCCTCACTTTCGTCTGTTAGTTTCACGCTAATGAGTGTACCTGTTTTTGCGTCTGCTGTAAACTCGTAAGTTCGTATCATAGCCTCTTCCTTGCGGACAATTCCGCCTAGAAATACCGGTATTTCGACGTCAACTTGTAGCAAATCTGCCACTTCTTCTTCTATCCAGCAAGCCTCAATCTCGCCTTCTAGCTCGAAATGCCTGCGCACTTTTTTCAATACAGCACGCGAGGAGAGTTTCCGCTTTTTGTTTATCAAAGCTGCTGCACCAATACCGATTGCTAGCCCTAAAACCACACCTGATTTAAATAAAAGAACTTTCTTCATTGTTTGTTCACTCATAAGTATTCACTGCCCCTTTCTTAACTTCTTTCATTTTATCACATTTTAATCAAAGAGATTAAGGCAAATGGTTTTCGCTTGATGTATAATAGTAGATAGTTAAAAATATGGAGGGTTATTATGGACGAAAAATTATTTAACAGAATAAAAGAAATCACTGAATTGCAAGGAACTTCTGGTTTTGAAGAAGAAGTGCGCGACTACATGAAAAAGGAAATGACACCTTTAGTTGACCGTGTGGAAACAGATGGATTGGGCGGAATTTTCGGTATTCGTGAGAATGAAGACAAGGATGCACCGCGTATCATGGTTGCAGGTCACATGGACGAGATTGGCTTTATGCTGGCTCGAATCAATGACAATGGTCTGATGAACGTTGTAGCTTTGGGCGGTTGGAACCCTTATGTTATTCAGGCACAACGCTTTAACATCATCACTCGTACAGGCGAAAAAATCCCTGTGGTTTCAGGTTCTGTGCCTCCGCATTTGTTGCGTGGCGAAGGTGGCGCTCAAGCTACTCCTAAGGTAGAGGATATTTTCTTTGACGCTGGTTTTACTTCTAAAGAAGAAGCAGAAAGTTTTGGTATTCGCGCAGGGGATGCGATTGTTCCTGTTTCTGAAACGATTCTGACTGCCAATAAGAAAAACATCATTTCTAAAGCATGGGACAATCGTTATGGTTGCTTGATGGCTTTGGAGGCATTGCGTGCCTTGAAGGATGAGAAACTTCCTAATACACTTATCGCTGGTGCCAACGTTCAGGAAGAAGTGGGCTTGCGTGGGGCGCACGTTTCTACAACGAAATTCAACCCTGATTTGTTCTTTGCGGTGGATTGCTCGCCTGCCAATGATTTGGATGCAGCAGCAAAAGCCAAGAATGCTGGGCGTATCGGTGACGGTGCTTTGGTTCGTCTATTTGACCCGGGTCACATTCTCTTGCCTCGTATGCGTGAGTTTGTTCGTGATACAGCAAGCGACAACAAGATTAAAATTCAAGATTATGTTGGTATGGGCGGAACAGATGCCGGTGCAGCTCATCTGAAAAACAATGGTGTACCGTCAACAACTGTTGGTATGGTTGCTCGTTATATCCACTCGCACCAAACTATGTTTAATGTGGAAGACTATGAGCAAGCTCAAGCCTTGTTAGTGGCGATTATTCGCACATTGGATAAATCTACAGTTAATCAAATCATCTATGGAAAATAAACTCATAGACCTAAGCCCTGAGCAGATTGAAGTCATTGAAAATAAGCTCGAAGCCTTTGATGAAAACTACACCAAACCTTCTGCTCAAGGACGAATTTCTATCGGCATTGAGCGTGATGGGCGGCTGATAGCTGGACTGGACGCTCAGATGACGACCTTTAATATCTTGTATTTGTCTGAGCTTTTCGTGGAAGCAGACTTTCGTGGACGAGGACTTGGTCGCAAACTTATGGAAGAAATGGAAAAACGAGCAAAAGAAATGGGTGCAAATACCATTCGCCTTGATACATTCGACTGGCAGGGTGCACAATTTTATCCCAAACTTGACTATGTTCAAGTTGGATTTTATGAAAATGAGCTGGATGGCTATAGTGAGCATTTCTTTGTTAAGAGAATATAGGATAAAGACCAGTGGAATTTCTCCACTGGTCTTTTTGTGCGATTGCTTGTACCAAACAATTACTGTCCAATTTCCTTTATTGGCTCATTCCATAGTTCCACCAGTCGAAAGATGCCATCTTTGTATTCATATTTCAAAATACAACAATTCTGCAAGCGACCGTCCCTATTTACTTGATTGTATTTCTCCCATTCCAGATAAAATTGGGCACAACTTGCTCCGTGGGAGACTGCTAGGACGCTTTCATGTCCGTCTTTTTCCATGATTTCTTTTAGGCAAGCTGAAACTCTTTGTCGCACTTCTTCTTCGCTTTCACCATTATAGGCTTTGAAAAATTCGCCATAAGGTAAAGCGGGATTGAGGTCTTCGCTTTCTCCTTCAAAGGTACCGAAATTCCATTCTTTAAGTCCTTTTTTCCTGCTGTAGTCCATATCCGTAATGATTTCTAATGTATCACAGGCTCTTTCTGAGGTGGATGAATACGCGCAATCAAAAGAAATCTCCCTTTCCTTAAACCACTCTCCTGCTTTTTGTGCTTGATAAATCCCCAGTTGAGTTAAAGGTGCATCGCACCAGCCTTGAATTTTTCTGCGGACATTGAACAAGGTTTGTCCGTGTCGCATAAGATATAAAGTTTTGGTCATTTTTTTGCTCCTATCTGACTAAGCTAGCCAAGCGCTCAATGGCTTGTGGGTCGTAGTGATTGAAAAAGGAGGATTGCTCCTTATCTAGTGTGGCAATTTGCTGCATTTCTTCATCACTCAAAGAAAAATCAAAGATTGCTAGGTTTTCTATCATTCTTTCCTTGCGGACAGTCTTTGCTAATGGCACAATTCCTCTTTGGGTTAGCCATCTAAGAATGACTTGTGCAACAGTTTTCCCATGTTTTTCGCCGATTTCTTTTAAGAGTGGTTGGTCAAACATACCGTTTAAGCCTTCGGCAAATGGTGCCCATGCTTGAATCTTGATGTCGTACTTTTCATTGACTGCTTGTGCTTTTGTCTGCTGTTGGAAAGGATTGACCTCTATCTGATTGACCATTGGGGCGATTTCACTAAACAAACTCAAATCAACCAAACGGTCGGGGAAGAAATTGCTGACACCGATAGCCTTGATTTTACCTTCTTTGTAGAGCTCTTGCATGGCACGATAAGTGCCGTAGTAGTCGTTCATGGGCTGATGAATCAGCACCAAATCCACATAGTCCAACTGCAATTTATCTAGGCTTTCTTCGATAGAAGCTTTCGCTTTTTCGTATCCTGCCTTAGATATCCAGACTTTTGTCGTGATGAATAGCTCACTTCTAGGAACCCTTGTTTGCGCAATAGCCTTGCCCACTGCTTCTTCGTTGCCATAGGACTGGGCAGTATCAATCAAACGATAGCCTGCTTCAATGGCATCTAGTACCGATTGGATACATTCTTGCTCGTCTTTTATTTGGAAAACACCAAAGCCAACTGCTGGCATTTTCACTCCATTACTTAAAATCACTTCTTTCATTTGTCGTTTTCTCCTTTGTCATTTTGTGGTATAGTTATATAGTAGCACCCTGTAGTAAGTACAGGGCAAGTGATTTTTGAAAAAAATTTGGAGGTTTTTTATGTTTACGATGAAAACAGCAGCTCAAGAAGTTGGCATGAGCTATGAAACCCTGAGATTTTACTGCGATACAGGCCTTGTGCCAAATGTTGCTCGGGACAAAAACAACTATCGCATATTTAGCCAAAACAATATCAACTGGCTCAAAGGTCTGCAAAAACTCAAGAAATGTGGCATGAGCATTAAGGATATGAAACACTATATGAACCTTTGTCTAGAAGGAATTTCGTCCATTGATGAAAGAAAAGCTATGCTTGATGAGCAAAGAAAAGCTCTGGTGAAAAAGCTAGATGAAATTCATGATTGTTTGGATTTCATTGATGACAAACAGGAATTTTATGACGGGGTTCTGGATGGACGCGTGCCTTATATTAGTAATTTGGTCGCTAGTGGCACATAAAAAGCTTTCTGCACTTTTGGTTGAGTGCAGAAAGCTTTTTCTTATCTATTTCCATGTTGACTAATTTGTCGATTTATACAAGTTCAAGCTTCTTCTCCCTAGCAAGAACCAACAAAGAAGCGATGAGAGAAAATACAAATAGCCCTATAAGTAGGGTCATTTGCAAGTAGAAATCTCCGCCAAAAAACACGGCTAAGAAATCACTCAAAATCCAATTTGCCAGCATATTCAAGATGATAAATAGTGGCAAAACTTTGAACACCAGCTTTATCATATTCCCACTAAAACGTGCCATTACGAAAACCAAAGCTGCGGCAATCATCGCCAAGAAGTAAATCACAGCAACAATCAAAAGCATATATTGTCCAAACCTAATCGACAGCCAGTGATAGGGGAAACTCATAAAGGAATTAATGCCATTGTTCCACAGGGAAAAGACACCTGTTTGGCTGAAAATCAATCCAAAAATTGTGATAAGCAAGCTGGTCAGACCGATTGCCGAAAGTTGTTACTATTTCATCCAAAGCTCGTTCGTCGGCTTTGAGTATTCGTTTATGTAGAAATAAATCGCTCATTTTGTCCTCCATTGCCTGCTCTATATATAATACAACTTAACTTGTCGGAATATCTCACTGAGTTTTATATTTTTCAAATATATTTTTCGTGATGAATGAATGCAGACAAAAACAGCTGAGAATTTTTTCTTCACAGCTGTTTTCTTCTATTATATAGCGACTTAATAATTATTTACTTCTTGCTCATCAACAAACACATTCTCGTTTATTCCTTCAAATTCAAAATCACTCAAGACATAAATTTTCTCGCCGTTTCTGTCTATTTCTTTTACAGGCAATCTAGGGGGAAGACAAAAGGCTGGACGAACATAATGTTCTTCTTGTGTATTAGCTATTTCCCACCAGCCGTCATCTAAAACAACATTGGTTGTATCTTTTTCAGGTGTTGTATCCGAGCGCAACCACCATGAAACCCGCCTTTTCCAATTTTCTCCTTCACTTCCATATATGAGTTTTGCCTGTCTATTAGGATAACTTGCATCATCATAGACCTGAAAGAAACTCAGCGCTTCCTCATCCCATACAGGTTCGCTATAAAAACCTAGTTCATATCTGCTCAGAAGAAAGATATTGCGACCTAATTTTTGATAACTCTTTGATTCTGGTTTAAATTCTGTATCTCGGACTAAAACACGAGTAAATTCGATTTTCTTTCCTAGTTCATCAGGAAAGCGATTGATAAAATCTTCATTCAAGAATCTATCAGGAAGACTGCTGCCATAATAGGATGTTTCAATCGTTTCTTGCTGTTTCATTGGTTTATCCCAAACAAACTCTCTAACCAACAAGGTATTTCCTTGATTGGCGTAATCATTTGTAACAACAAAATAGGGTTCTAGCTGTCCGTTTTCTGGGATATAAACTCTAAAATTTTCACTAAGTTCAGCATCAAAAGCCAAATCGCCTAAACGTTCAATCACTATCGGTTTTTCTTGAATGAACTCTTTGTAGATTTGATAAGTGATTGAAAAAAGCAAGATACTTATTAAAATACTACAAGTGATAATTTGTTGTTTTTTAGTGAATTCTTTGTCTAAGTCTATCTTTTTCATTTATTCTTCATCCTCAATAAATACTTTTTCGTTGATGGTTTCAAATTCATAATCTTCTAATACGTAGATTTTTTCTCCTAGTAGTTCTATTTGTTTTACAGGTAATGTTGGTGGCAAGCAAAAGGCAGGGCGGACATAGGCGAATGATTGGAGGTCGGTTAGACTTATTTTGCCATCATGTGTGAAAACATCTGTCAATATTCTTTCCCCGGTTTTATCCGAACGAGCCCACCAGCCAACAGCTCGTTTCCATACTTTTCCTTCCATCTCATCAATCAATCGTGCTTTCCTATACGGAAAATCATTCTTATCAAAAAAATTGAAAATCTCCAAACCTTGTTCATCCCACATTGGTATTAAATAATCAGACCACTCAGGCCCATTGAATAAAAAGAGTTGCCGACTAATCTTTTCATAGCTATTTGAGCCAGATCGAAACTCATTATCTCTGATAACAACTTTGGTAAAAGGAATTTTTATTTGGAGTTCCTCGGGGAACCGTTTGATAAACTCCTTATTTAAAAACTTGTCAGGTATGCTCGTCGCATAATAGGTTGTCTCTCTGTTTTCTTGTTGCATCATTGGTTCGTCCCATACATATTCTCTTATAAGAAGTACACTTCCTTGATTGGAAAAATTATTGGTTGCTACATAATATGGTTCGAGTTGATTGTTTTCTGGTAGGAAAATTCTGAAGTCATTCTTTGATTTAGGTTTGAAAACCAAATCATTTATCGTTTTTACTTCTACTGAATTTATTTGTGACGATTTATTAAGAAACATATAGAAAAATACAACCGTCAAAATAGTGACAAGAATAAGCAAATGTTTTTTATAATGTCTGTTACTTTGATATTTTTTCACTCTTCAAACCTCCTTAATAAGTTGATTAAAATCAATATTTATCAGTCCTCCTTGAAAATAGTTTGGTTTATCCCCGTAACCTGAGTAGTAGAATATAAAACATCTATTAAAAAACGAGCTTGCTTAAATACTTTCGTTGGTTCTAAACAAACTACTAAGCCTCTAAGAGCCTCTTGATAATTCTGAGTATATTCATTCCTGTTATCAAAAACATACTTTGCCAGATCATTTATAAACTCATCTAGATATTCAGAAAAAACTCTGCGTTCTTGTTTGCTCTGATGCTTGAACGACATTTTTAGCATTCATGAACAATAAGGTTGTAAATAAAGTGAGTAGTAGCGTTATTCTTTTAAACATTGATTTCCTCCTCAAGAAAATTGATTTATTTTGCTCCTTAATTATAGATACGCATTTATTTTGAAAAATCAAAAAAAATAAGCAATATTTTCCAAATAATAGAAAATATTGCTTGTTTATATTCGTTACCTAAAACACCTTAGTCGTCCATTCTTCACAATTCCAAATTTCTGTTGCGATATCCTGATAAAACTCCGGCTCATGCGAAATCAAGAGAATAGTTCCCTTGTATTCCTGTAATGCGCGTTTCAACTCGTCTTTGGCGTCCACATCCAAATGGTTGGTTGGCTCGTCCAATACTAAGACGTTACTTGTGTTGTTCATAAGTTTGCACAAACGGACTTTGGCTTTTTCGCCTCCGCTTAATACGGAAATCTTGCTTTCGATGTGTTTAGTCGTCAGTCCGCAACGAGCTAGTGCCGCACGAACTTCGGCTTGGTTCATGGCTGGGAAAGTGTCCCAAATTTCTTCAAGACAGGTTTTGTTGTTGGTTCCTTTGACTTCTTGCTCGAAATAGCCGATTTCCAACTTTTCGCCGCGTTCAACATGACCTGATAATGCCTTAATTTCGCCTAAAATACTTCTGAGCAAAGTCGTTTTCCCGATACCGTTGGCACCGACAAAAGCGATTTTTTGTCCTCGTTCTGCACGTAAGTTGAGTGGGCGAGAAAGTGGTTCATCATAGCCGATTACCAAATCTTCGGTTTGGAAAATTAGTTTTCCTGAAGTTGCACCCTTGTGGAAATCGAATTTTGGTTTCGGTTTTTCAGCATTCAGCTCAATCATGTCCATTTTGTCTAGTTTCTTCTGACGAGACATGGCCATGTTTCTCGTTGCAACACGCGCTTTGTTACGAGCGACAAAGTCTTTGAGGTCGGCAATTTCAGCTTGCTGCTTGTTGTAGGCTGCAAGTTGTTGTTTCTTGCGCATTTCATAAACTGCCTGGAATGCCTCATAATCGCCTACATAGCGTGTCAAATCGCCGTTTTCCATGTGGTAGATGATGTTGACAACTGAATTTAAGAAAGGAATATCATGCGAAATCAAGATAAAGGCATTTTCATAGTCCAGCAGATATTGCTTGAGCCATGTGATATGCTCCTCGTCCAAATAGTTAGTCGGCTCGTCTAGCATGAGAATTTCTGGTTTTTGCAAGAGTAATTTTGCCAGCAAAACTTTGGTTCTTTGCCCACCAGAAAGGTCATCAACATCACGCTCAAAGCCGATTTCATGCAGACCTAAACCGCGCCCAACTTCTTCTACTTTAGAATTAATTTGATAGAAGTCAGAATGGTCAATAATATCCTGTAGTTCGCCTACTTCTTCCATCAACTTGTCGATATCTGCATCCTCATCAGCCATTTTCACATATAATTCACCGATTTCTGCTTCTGTATCATAAAGATATTGGAAGGCACTGGACAAAACATCACGGATTGTCTGTCCTTTTTCCAAAACAGAATTTTGGTCAAGATAACCAACACGGACTTTTTTTGACCACTCAACCTTACCAGCATCTGGCTGCAAGGCGCCAGTGACGATGTTCATAAAGGTAGATTTCCCTTCGCCGTTGGCACCAATCAAGCCAACGTGTTCGCCTTTTAGCAGGCGGAAAGAGACATTTTCAAAAATTACACGGTCGCCAAAACCGTGGGAGAGATTGCTTACGTTAATAATAGACATTTTTATTCTTCCTTTTTATTCATACTGCACTAGATAATAGCATATTTTTGAGCACAAGAAAACAGGTTAAGCATAATCTCAACCTGTTTGTAATATTAATCTTTTTTTACTAATGCAGCAGTGTCTAGGTAATACTTCTTGAAGTTTCCTTTTTTTACATAAACATCCAGTGTTTCTATCTGTTTTTCATAATAATGCTGACTACATCCGCCCAGATATTCTTACTCTTGAACTGATGAAGCTGACCATTTTCGTCCTCATAATCCAGATAGATGGTGAAATCGTGCAACTTGATCAATTAGTGAAGGTGTCGATAATTATTTTTTTGGCTTTTTGAGCTTCAGGTATGTCAAAAATCATGTAAACATGAGGCATGTCAACTTCTTCTAGGTAATTTATCTGCTGGTTTTTGTCTGCCAAGAGCCTTGTATCTGGATTGGTAATGTCGCGCGTACCAGAAATAATCAAGACATTCAGCCCTGTAAAATCTGCATTTATCGGACTAAGTATCGGATTATCAAGGGAATGCTCGCCACGATACCACTCGCCGATTTCTTTTAGGGCAGGAGTTGCGACGATGGTATCACGCTTTTCCACTTCTTTTATTTCAGGATTACTCAAGGTAAAATCGACAAAAGGCGACAAGGCGATAACATCTTGAATTCTTTTTCCTTCATTATAATCAGACTGAGCATAGGCAAGAACAGTATTTCCGCCTGCACTGTCTCCCATGAGTGTTATCTTACTGTAATTCTTCATTTCTAATGACAGTGCTTTGTGGATAAAACTCATGACCTCGTCAACCTTGTGTGCGGGTGCTAGCGGATAATTTAGCACGAGAAAATCTGCCTGAACTTGCTGGGACAGCTGATTTAGATAATCCCAGTGCATGCTCGTGATTGGTAGGACGAACCCACCGCCGGGAAGATAGACGATTAGGTGGTCGGATTTTTTCTCGAACTTGTAGTTGGTTTGATTGTTTATTTGGATTTGTTTTCTTTTGTAGTTTTTGAATTGACTAGCTTTTGGAGTGGCTGGTTTCTTCTGTTTTTTGGTTACTTCTTTTATTAGATTGTCGCCTGTTAGAGTGAACGGTTTTTTGATGTTTAGTAGTTTTGTTGCTAATAGGATGGTTTTTAGTTGGATGCTCATGAGTGCTCGCTTTCTTGTTTGAGATGTTTACTTAGTTATAATTTAGTTAGTTATGATTAATTTAATTATAGCAAAGTAATACTGAACCAACGCTAAAATCATAAATAAATTTTGCGATAATCGACATCAAGTCGAGGAAAAAAGCGCAGACCTAGTGGTCCTAGGTTGAGCATTTTTGACGATTTGTTCTGTTTACTCTTACACTTGAGTAAGCAAGGTCCTAAAAGAACAAAAAGCCCAAACTTAGTGCTTAGGAATTTTTCTTTTTGTTGATTAATATTTCTTGCCTAGCGACAAACATGGGGATATACTAATACAATCTAAATGATAGTAAAACAGGACATCATCTAAATGATAATGTCCTACATTCGTTTTCTATTCTGAATAATCCACTTCTGCACCATTCATATAATTTTCAAAACTATCTGTCTGTGCGAAATCTATATAAATACGACTTCTGTTCCCATCCTCATGCCAAATTCGAACGGTATCTGTCCCTTTTTTCATCAGCCATTCTCTTGTTACCAACTGCCTATCTTTTAAGCCAAGAACATCCACTAGCAACCAATCGCCCAAATCAGACTGTCCGTATTTTTTTCCATCTGGTTTTTTCAGTGTCTTACTTCCAGATTGAAAATTCTTCAAGTTGTCGCCTGTCAATCTTCCGGGAAGTTCATTCCCATTTGGTAAGACAATCGTAAACTCAATAGATTGCTTTTCTTTGATAAATCGAAATATATCCTCTACAAAGAAATTTGGATTTTTTCTATGAAACTCTATCGGAACGGGGATATAGATTTCTCCTAAAGGGCGCAAAGTATTGCTGCCTTTGTTTTTAGGTGCGGCATTCCAAGCATTTAAACCTGATTTTTCTTCCACTTCCTTTGATTGATAAGAATACAAAGGCAAGTAAGCTTCCGTAATTTCTGCATTGGCCTTTGGAAACTTTCTTGATACTTGGGCAAATGAAGTTAATAAGAAGTCAAAAGGGTCATCAATAATCGAAACATCAAATTGCTCTAAAACAGCCGTATCAGGAAAATCTGTCGAAAATTTCATCCAAATTTGTGAATCGCCAAAAGTGTATTTATACTCTTTTAAACCATCAGTCCAATTCACTGAACGACCATCTATTTTATTCATTTTCAATTTATCTAGTTCTACCAATGGATATGCAGATTCTTGAATAACAAATCTTCCATCATCTCTGGTGACATAATGATAGATATTGCTGTCTTCTTTCAATCCCAAACGCTTGTAATCTTGTATCAAGCGCTCATTTTTGATCGAAGAAATCTTGTGTATCAATTCTTCTGGGTTTCCTTTTACAGCTTCTATATCATTTTTCAATGCTTTTAGCTGCATAACTTTTTGAAAACTAGGCTTTGTATTCATCCATGTTTTCAATCCCAGTCCAACTCTTACATCGCCAAATGCTGAAACAATATCATGTGGTGTGTTTCCGATATCTGCATTTTGAGAACGAAACACTCTGGCAAAAACTGTTTCTTGGAATTTTGAATCCAAATAAGGAATTGTATTCCCATGCTTTTGCATAAAAAGATTCGATAAACCACCATAAACTTGCAGGAACTGAATGTATTCTTCTCTTTGTTCTTTGGGGTACTTGCTCCAAACAGTCATATTAGCGTTCCTCAAAGCTGTAAAACTCTTGTAGACTGTTTTTCTTGATTGCTTTCAAGTAGTCTTCATCAGACAAGATTGGCAAGTCCGTACTTTCAGGAATTGCATCAACATTCGCCTCAACATAACTTTCTCCAATAAATGCACCATTCATCTTCATATAGATTTGTGCAAACTTTCCTTGTCCTAGCTCATGACTTTGATTGGTCTTGCAAGCAAGAGCCTCACTTATCTTTTCTGCAATTCTTTGAATGACAGGAACGACAACGGAATTTCCAGCTTGTTTGTAGAGCTGGCCGTTTGAAATTTCAGGTAGGATGAAGTCTTCAGGAAAGCCTTGAACATTAAAGGTTTCTCTTGGGGTCAACTTGCGAATACCTTTATCTGTTTTTATGATTGGTACATTATGTCCGCCTGTTCCCATATTGGCTGTTAAGGTTGGAACAACGCCAGATTTGTTTTCTCGGACATATTGTCTGCGCCATTGGTAGATTGACTTTTGCGAAGTAACTTCTTCTTCCAACATGTCATAAAAAGGCTGTCTGTTCTTCTTATAGTAGTATTTGTCCTCTTGCTCATTTGCAAAATCAATGACATCAGTCAATTGTGTTTGCAGTTGAATACTTACTGGAAATTCAAATTGCTCAAAAGCTGCTTTGTCTAAAAATCCTACGATATAAATTCTTTCTCTGTTTTGCGGAATATCTCCATAGTCCTTAGCATTTAGCACTTGCCACTTTATGTAATAGCCATTTAGAACTAAAGCTTCACGAATGACTTTAAAGGTATTTCCTTTGTCATGAGTAACCATATTTTTTACATTTTCAATAAAGATTGCTCTAGGCTGATTGGCTTGGATAATTCTGAGTAGCTCAAAGAACAAATCCCCACGCTCATCCTCAAAACCTTTGCGGTAACCAGCAATAGAAAAAGCTTGGCAAGGAAATCCGCCAACGATAATATCTGTCTTTGGGACTTCATTCGCCTCAACCAAGTGAATATCTCTTCTATCTAAAATGTCTTCTCCGAAGTTTACTGCAAGAGTTTCTTGAGCATTCTTATCAAACTCGTTGATATACACCGAGCGGAATTTTTTCGTATTCTCAAAGCCTAAATCAATCCCGCCAACGCCGCCAAAGAAACTTGCAACAGTGTGCGACGCACCGAAATTTTCCTTATTTTTCAATATATACCTCTGAACAGGCAGCGAGTTTTTTTATCTCTTTTCATTGGGGTTTTCAATGAAAAGAGATAAAATATGCCTTGGTATATTTTGAAAATTTTTGGGGATTTTTGACTTAATTTCTGTTGGTAGTATAAATATAGATTCCATAACAGTAATGAGGTAGCGTTTCCTTATTAATATCTCTAGATTTTCATGATGAGAAGCTGCTATAATCTTTGTATAGACAAAACAAAGGTGGTTAGTAATGGATTATGTAAAAGGATTATATGAAAAAATTATTGATGATAGACTCGAAAGCAAATTAAATCATCTTGACGAAAAAGAATTCAATATCGAAACAGTTGATGAAAGCGAGCTATCTTTTTATTTGGCAGATAAACTTCGGCAAGAAGCACTTGTTTATTTCCAAGACTTAGACGATAAGAAAGATGATGACGAAAAAAAAGCGCTCATGCTTGAACGTTTTAATAAACAGATTGGATTGTTTGACAATCAGAGCAAAGTACATAAAAGTAAAATACTCACTGAAATAAAAGATAAGACAATCAATGAAACCCTTGAAATGCCTGAAAGCAAACTTGTAAACCCAGTGCTTTTTACAGGACGTAACGAGGCATCATTTCCAAACATTTCTAGTGAGTTCATAAAAGAAATACAATCTTGTGATGAGATTTGTTTAATCGTTAGCTTCATTAAAGTAAGCGGACTAAATATGATTTTTGATGAACTGGCTGAATTTACCAAACGTGGAGGAAAACTTCGCGTACTAACAACTACATATATAGGCGCAACGGATGCTGCGGCAGTTGAAAAACTTGCAAAACTTCCAAATACTTGTGTCAAAATAAACTATGATAGCCAAGTGCTTAGACTTCATGCCAAATCTTATATTTTCAAAAGAAACACTGGGTTTTCTACAGCTTACATTGGAAGTTCTAACCTTTCAAAGTCTGCGATCACCACTGGATCAGAATGGAATATAAAACTAACCAAAGCGAAGCTTCCTGAAGTATTTCAGCAAATTGAATCTGAGTTTGAAACTTTTTATACCAATGAAAGTTTTGAGATATATCATTCGGAGAAAGATTATCCAAAACTTGTGGAAGCGCTGGAAAGAGCGGATTTTGGAGGAGGGGGGCTTAAGAATTCAGGTACAACACCAAGTGAATTTCACTATTTTGATATTCAACCCTACGCTTATCAACAAAAAATATTGGATGAGCTCCAATACAAACGAAGTATCGGGGTTATGAAAAACCTCGTCGTAATGGCTACAGGTACAGGAAAAACGATTGTTGCAGCTTTAGACTTTGCTCGGTTTTTCAAAGAAAACCCAAGGGCAAACTTTCTTTTCGTTGCACACTCTGTGGATATTACAAGCCAAGCTTTGAGCACGTATCGAATGGTCCTAAAGGACAATAATTTTGGCGAATTGTTTGATGGCAACAGTAAACCAAAGAACAACAAAGCGCTCTTTGCAACCATCCAAACAATCTCAAAACTTGTAAATGATTTTCCTACTGAGCATTTTGATTATATCGTCATAGATGAAGTCCATCATTCTGGTGCAAAATCTTATTGGCGAGTGATTGACAATCTAAAACCAAAGATTCTTCTAGGACTTACTGCTACACCTGATCGAATGGATGGCTTTGATATTGCTGGGCACTTCGATAATCAAGTTTCTGCTGAATTAAACTTATTTGACGCAATCGACGGTCAGCATCTTGCACCTTTCATGTACTTTGGTGTTTCTGATAATACTGATTTGAGCAAACTAGAATTTGTTCGAGGAAATTACCTTGACTCTGAACTGTCTGAAACGTTGTCAAATGATAATCGAGTAAATACTGTTTTACAAGCAATCGAAAAGTATTTACCGGATATCCAGAATATCAAAGCAATCGGCTTTTGTGTTGATCAAAACCATGCGAAATTCATGCACAAGGCTTTTGAAATGTTAGGATATAAATCAGCCTTTCTAGTAAGTGAAAACGCTCAAGAAAGAAATGAAGTCAAACAAGCCTTAAAAAAAGGGGAAATAAACTTCGTCTTTACCGTAAATATGTACAATGAAGGGGTGGACATCCCAGATGTGAATACTGTTCTAATGCTCCGACCTACTCAGTCAAAGACAATCTTTTTGCAACAACTTGGACGAGGCTTAAGGAAATCAGCAGATAAAGAATTTTTAACTGTTCTTGATTTCATTGGATTACAAAATGAAAAATTCAACTTTTCAATGAAATTCAAATCTATGATTACGAAAGGAACCGTAGAAAAAGCCATCAACAAATCTTTCCCTTATGTTCCAAGTGGATGCTTCATTCATTTAGAAAAAATAGCCAGTGAAATTGTTCTAGATAATATCAAAAAGCAAAAGGCTGGAAGAAAATGGTTCAAAGCAGAAATTTTGGAATTTAAACAAAACTACGGAAAAGAACCTTGCTTAGAAAATATTGTTCAGGAGCTTGAAGTTACTCCTGAAGAAATCTATCGTGATTATTTGGTAAAAGAAACCTTGAGTGATTTGATTTATGGTACGAAATCCAAATATAGCAATAACTATTTTTATGCTTTCAAAAATCTTTGTGAAACGAACAATGCGAAAACACTAGATATTTTACGTAATAAACAAGCAAGGACTGACGAAAAAGATATTCGCTTTTTATACGCAACGTTCTTCTCCACACTTCCTAGTAAAGAACAAACAAAAGACAAAGCGGTACGTGAATTCTTAAGTTTCATTGATAATAATCACGAACAAGAACTTCAGGAGCTAATTGAATATAAACTAAAGCATGAGATGTTACAAAAAGAGACTTCCAGTGATTTTGTTTTATTTGGTAAATATACCAATGACCAAATTGTCTCCCAACTTAAAGGACAAGAAAAAGTTCTTCGTCATGCTGGGGGTGTTTTAAATGTAAAACAAGAAAATCGTGAAGTTATTTTCGTGACGATTGAGAAAAACGAAAATGAGTTTTCTCCTCTGACAATGTATAAAGACCAGTTTTTAAATCGCTCCCAACTTCATTGGGAAGGACCGCACAATCGCGGTGAAAAATATGCACGTGACTTAGAGAGTCGAGATGAGATTCTTGTATTTGCACGCAAAAATAAATCTACCAATAATTATTATTTTATTGGAAGTGTTCTCCCTCAAGGTTTCACTGGCACAAATCCTATTCAAACGACATTTGATTTACAAAATGAATTACCAAAATCTATTTTTGAAGAATTAGCAAGTTAAATTTGGTTCCCTAATAGTCTTTTAGGAAGAAAAAGATGAAATCCATTTTTCAGGGTTTCATCTTTTTTCAGTGAGTTTATATACTGTGGGAATATCTGCTGGAGCCCAATCTAAATTATTTAATTCTTGAATACTTAGCCATTTTATTTCAGAATGCTCCTTAAGTATGGGAATTCCGCTAGCTATACTACAATTGAATGTGGTCAGATGAACAGTAGCAAAGTCATATTCATAGATTGTGTGCGCTATTTTCTCATGAACTTCAACCAAGCATTGCATTTCTTCTTGTATTTCTCTTATTAAAGCTATTTCTGGTGTTTCACCTTTTTCTATTTTTCCTCCGGGAAATTCCCACATATTAGGTAGAGTTTTGGTATTTCCTCTTTTGGCACAGAGTATTTTCTCGTTTTCTTTTATGACTGCACCTACTACATGTATATCCCTTATTTTTTCATCCATTATGTGATTCTCTCCAATTATTTGTTTAGGGTAATATTTTGTTTTTCTAACATCTTCCCCTCGATTTCCTCAAAAGCATTCTCCAATCGTTCAACATGATACTGCTCAATTGTACTTGATATGTTTGATATACCAGTTTATTCGTAAAGAACGATTTAGCGTTATAAGTATCATATTTTTCTTCACTTGATTTTTAATTTCACATTAATCGATAACTAGTGTATCGGCCTTTTCCAACTCGTTCAATCTTTCCATTCGCAACCATTGCAGATAGATGTTTTTTTACAGAAGTTGCACTAAGTGACAATTCTTCTTCAAGCTGATTCCGTGTATTTTTCCCTTCCCGAACAAGATTAACTATCTTTTCTTCCACATTGTCTATTTTTTCTTTTTTATCATAGTCAATCACGGGTAAAATCACTTCGATAGTATTATTAGATACTTTAAACTGTGGTTCTTGCCCAAAAGTTTGATAAAGTTTCTTGATTCTTACAATACCTGTTCCAAATGTTTCAATTAGGTCTAGCCGATAAAAAATATTGGCAATAGTTTCGTTTCTAGGAATAGAGAAGCCACCTGATAAGTATTGTTCTACGGATATATCTGAAGTCAAGCCACCGGGAGAAGTTATTTTTATATAGTCGTCCCAAAATTCAATCTGGATATTTGCTTTCATTCGATAATCTCTATGAACGATTGCGTTTGCTAAAGCTTCACGAAAGGCATTTCGAGGAATACGTACTCTTTGTTCCCGCACGCCGTTGTGGATTACTTCGTAATGATGGTAGTACAAGTCGAAAAATTCAATTGCCTTGTCATATTGCATTAAAAGAGATTGATTGGAAATCCTCAATCTTTTAATAAACTCCGAAGAATCTTTTCCAAACTTTACGATATCTACTCCGAAATTAAAAGAGTTTTCATCTGCAAATAAGCGTCCTGCATTCGTGTATTGTCCTTGTTTTTTTAGACCAAGACTTACTAAAACCCCTTCATCAATATTTGCTAAACTCAATTGTTCTCTGAATTTTTCCCCCAGATAATGAAAGACAAGATTTTTTTCATTTGCTAGTTCTTCGTCAAAATCGATATTAGACAACTCTTGAAACCATTTCCTCATACGATATTCATCTGCTTGTATTGTCGCAGTGTCCGTTCTCATATATGGCTTCCCTTTGTATAGGTAAGGTATTGCATAACCTCTACAGACATTCACAACCACTATTTTCTTTTCAAACATTTCCTGTGTCTCAAGTGTGTAGGTAGGAACTGGTTTTATTGAATCATTGATTGCATTTTCTATCCTTTGTTTTAATTCTATGTCATCCGCAATTCCTTTTACTTCTCCATCATCATCTACCCCAAAGATGATTTTTCCGTCTCGCTCATTGGCAAACGCACAGACTGTTTTTAAGTATGATTTAGTGTACTCTTTTTTTAATTCTATCATATTAGATTCTTTAAACATTTATTTCAATCCTCCTTATAGATTTTTATCGGACACTTCAATGATAACTTTGTGTCCGATAGAATTCCATTTATCAAAACATATAACAAACGCTTATATTATAAGGATATTCTATCAGTCATTTATCGGACAGTCAAATGTCCGATAGAAATTCACACGAATATATCAAAAGAAAATGTGGCTGAACTACCTACTAAACAACTCAAAAAAGGCTGCCATAACTGACAACCTTCCTTCCAAATTTATCAAACACCCAAGAGCATACTCTCATCCTCAACAACCTGTCCGCTGCGCTCTTTAAACAGCTCAACTAAGTCATTAACAGTAGCTCGTTTCTTCTCTTCTTCCGACAAGTCCACCACAATCTGCCCGTGATGCAGCATAATCAAGCGATTGCCAAAACTCAAGGCATCCTGCATATTATGCGTAATCATGAAGGTCGTCAGATTGTTCTTTTCCACCAATTTATTGGTCAAATGCAAGACCTGTTCAGCTGTTTTTGGGTCAAGAGCTGCGGTGTGCTCATCCAGTAAGAGAAGTTTGGGCTGGGTCAAAGTCGCCATGAGTAAGGTCAAGGCTTGTCTTTGTCCTCCTGACAGCAAGCCCATATCCACGCCTAATCTATCCTCCAAGCCCAGTTCCAATTGCTTAACTTGCTCGTAGAAAAAGTCCTTGTCTTTAGCTGAACTACCGAATTTCAAACTGCGTGTTTCGCCGCGTTTTTTGGCGATTGCCAAGTTTTCCTCAATGGTCATGCGAGTAGCTGTCCCCATGCGTGGGTCTTGAAAGACGCGCCCGATTAACTTGGCACGTTTATGCTCAGCCTGATTGGTTACATCAACTCCGTCGATTTGAATACTTCCTTCATCTACTGGGAAACTGCCGGCGATACTGTTGAGCAAGGTTGATTTGCCAGCTCCGTTTCCGCCGATTACTGTGATAAACTCGCCTTGTTGGGCGGAAAAATTTACGCCTCGCAGGACATGGTTTTCATTGACTGTTCCTTTAAAGAAGGTCTTATGTAAATTGTTTATTTTCAATGCTTGTGTCATTGTTCTTCCTCGCTTTCCCGATGGTGCGTGCTTGTAGTTTTTCTTTGAGTGTTGGGCTTGATAAAACGATAGCCAAAATGATTGCTGAAATTAGTCGTAGGTCATTTGGATTCATGTTTAGATTTATTGCTAGTGCGATAATCATACGGTAAACAACCGAACCTAAGACAACACACATGAGGCGTTTTGCTAGTGTTAGATTGCCGAAGAAGACTTCGCCGATTGTGACTGATGCAAGTCCGATAACGATTGTACCGATACCCATAGAAATATCGGCAAAACCATTACTTTGTGCAATTAACGCACCAGAAAAGGCAATCAAGCTGTTAGAAATCATCAATCCTAAAATTTTCAGACTGTCTGTATTGACCCCTTGCGCGCGGGTCATTTGCTCATTGTCGCCTGTTGAGCGTAGGACAAAGCCAATTTCTGTGCGGAAAAATAGGAAGAGGATAAAGATAATTGCCGAAACGCTGATTGCTCCAACGATTAAGGTTACCCAGCTGCTAGAAAGATTGTCTAGCCCTAAATTACTGAACACTGTCTCTTGTCCTAGCAATGAAATATTGGCTCTTCCCATAATTCTCAGGTTGATGGAGTACAGACCTGTCATAGTTAAAATCCCTGAAATCAAGGCTGGAATTTTTAATTTTGTGTATAAAATCCCAGTAATCAAACCTGCTACCAATCCCATTGACATTGCCGCAAAAGTCGCCATGAGGGCTGATACGCCATTGACAATCAGTGCAGACGAGATAGCTGCTCCTAGTGGAAAAGAGCCTTCTGCACTTAGATCAGCGATGTTTAGAATTCTGTAAGTGATGTAAACGCCGATTGCCATGACTGACCATAAAACACCTTGTGAGACTGCTGTTAATAAAATATCCATTCTTAGTTCCTCGCTCTTTCTCTGATACTTGCTGGGATAACCATTCCCAGTGCTTCGACCATGTCTTCGTTGATAACGACAAAGGTTTCGTCTTGCATTTGGATTGGCATAGTTTCTGGTCTTGCGCCGTTTTCGATGATGTCGATAGCCATGTCAGCTGTTTGCATTCCTAGCTTGAAGTGGTCAATGCCGATAGTGGCAAGTCCGCCAGCCATTGCGGCAGATACGCTTCCTGTTACGACAACTGTCTGAGTTTCCTTGGCAATTTGTCCAACTGTTGCGATTGCTTGTGACATGGTGTTATCTTGTGGCACGTAGATAGCATCCACACGAGCAGCTAGTGCGCGCATTGCTTGAGCCACGTCGTTGGTATTGGCAACCGTGATGGTCACTGTCTCTAGTCCAAGTCTTGCTGCTTCAATCTCGGCAAGCTCAATTTGCTTTTGAGAGTTGTCTTCGCTGGCGTTAAAGATAAAGCCAATCGTGCGGGCATTTGGTGCTAGTTGTGTCAGAAGTTCTAGCTGTTTATCTACTTGTGGCATATTGCTTGTGCCTGTAACGTTGGTGTTCGGTCGCTCGTTGCTTTCTACCAAATTAGCAACGACAAAACTTGTTAGTGGCGTACCTAATATGGCGATTTCGCTGGTTTCATTTGCCAGTGCTTGCACTGCTGGTGTAGCAATGCCTAGAATAACATCTGACTGGTCAGCAACTAGTCGTTGGGCCATAACTTGCAGATTGGACTGGTCTGATTGAGCATTTAAGTGATTGATAATAATATTTTCTCCGTCTATATAGCCTCGCTCTTCTAGTCTTGCCATAAAGCCTTGTCTCGCTTCTTCCAAAGCTCCGTGGTCGGCTAATTGTAAAACGCCAATGCGGATGATGTTGTCTTGTGAGCGTGTGTTGGTAGGGCTGGTCCAGACAACCGCAAAGGCTAGTGCGACAACTGCCAATAGTTTAAATAATGTTTCTTTCTTCATAATTTTTTCCTCTCTTTCTATTAACAAAAAACAAAAACTGCTGCTGGATAGATAGAAAAATCCAGCAGCAGTCAATAAATTCTCTTATAGAATATACTCATTTAGCCACATAGATTTTTCCTTTTATCTATGCGAACGTGAGTACCTCAAAACCCAGCCACCTAGATAGTCGTCCAGTAGTAGCTGTAGTAATAGTTATTTAGTTGTGATTGATTTGTATGTAAGTTTGTCATAAGTATCACTCCTAAAATGGTAATACAATTATTTAACCATAGTTTTTCTCATTTGGCAAGAGTATTTTTTAATAATTTTGCAATTTTTTGAAAATTTTTGATTTTTGGGGAAATTCAACGCCTAAGAATAAGACTAGGATTTGCCCACTAACATTTTGTGCCTACTACACTAATTAAGTCTATCCCTATCATGCGCCTGTGTATAATCAAGCTGCGGTCCTAATGGGACTACGCCTGTTGGGTTAATGGTTTTATGGCTCATGTAGTAGTGACCTTTGATATGCTCAAAATTGACTGTTTGGGCAATTCCCGGTAGCTGGTAGAGCTCACGGACATAGTTGGCTATGTTTGGATAGTCTTCTATTCTGCGCAAATTGCACTTGAAATGTCCGACATAAACTGCATCAAAACGAATGAGTGTTGGGAACAAACGCCAGTCTGCTTCAGTGATTTGCTTGCCTAACAGATAGCGATTTTTAGATAGTCTTTCTTCGATAGTATCTAGGGCTGCAAAAAGCTCGTAAAATGCTTCTTCGTAGGCTTCTTGTGTAGTGGCAAATCCTGTGCGGTACACGCCGTTGTTGATGTTTGGGTAAATGTATTCGTTGAGTTCATCAATTTCACTTAACAAATCTGTAGGACATAGGTCTAGTGTATTGCCAGTCAAATCGTTAAAGGCGCTATTGAGCATTCGGATAATCTCAGATGATTCGTTGGAAACGATAGTCCCTAGCTTTTTATCCCACAAGACTGGGACAGTTACGCGTCCTGAATAGTTGGGGTCCGCCTTGGTATATACTTCATACAAGCGTTTATTGCCAAATAAATCATCCCCTGATGAACCGCTTGTTCCATAGAAAGTCCAACCTTCTTCAAGCATAACATAATCAACCACGGATACACTTATCAAGTCCTGCAAACCTTTCAGGGCACGATAAATCAAGGTGCGGTGCGCCCAAGGACAAGCCAGTGATACATACAGATGATATCTGCCAGCTTCTGCGGGAAATCCGCCCACGCCACTTGGTCCAGCCGAGCCGTCTTTGGTTATCCAGTTGCGAAACTGTGCCTTAGAACGCTCAAAGCGACCTTGTGTGCTCTTGGTGTCATACCAAACATCTTGCCATTTGCCATCAACTAATAGCCCCATAGTATTCCTCTTTTCTTCTGTTTATTTTACGTAAGTTTATCAAAACGTTTGATAGAAAACTTACTGATGTCATACTCTATTGTACCCTTACTTACCAGCTGGCTCAATACCTGACCGACCACACTTGCAAATTTAAAGCCATGTCCTGAAAAGCCTGCAGCAATAGCAATATTAGGGTAATTCGGGTGTTGGTCGATAATGAAGTCCTCATCAGGTGTCAGGGTATAAATACAGTTCTTCCCTAGATTGAGCTTACCTGCTTGCTTGAGATAAGTAGCGACAAAGTCTTCCAAGTCTTTCTTGTCACTTTCTTTGAAGGCGATTTGATTGTGGATATCTGTCGGATGACTTTCGTGCTTGCCAATCTTCAATCCTTGTCCGTCGAGATTTGGAAAACCGTAAAAAATCCCTTGTGGTGTTTCAAAGGAAAAGCCTGTGAAATGCTGTTCGTTATAAGTATCGTCAGCTTCAAACCAAGAAAATGTTGCTCGCTGGGCTTGGATAGGTAGAGTTAAATCCACCTTTTCCAAAAGCTCTGGCATATAGCCGCCAGCACTGAGTATTAGGGTTTTACCAGTGAATACTTGCCCGTTGGCTACTACTTCTACCTGATTATCAGAGGCTTTAATGTCGCTTACCTTGTGGTTGATTTTCAGGTCCGCACCTTTTTGCAGGGCTAAATCTAGGTAGGCTGAAATTGCTTCTTGGCAAAAAAGCACCCCCGAAGATGTTTCCATGCAGCCGATATATTCATCAGGAACACTCCAACCTTTATAACGCTCATTTATCTCAGAGCTTGTCAAAACTTCGACTGGCAAGGTAAAATCCTCAGCACTTTGGATGATGTTTTGGATGAAGACACTGTCTCTTTTACCGATATTCAGCACACCAGTGTTCTTGAAGATTTGCCTGCCGCTCAAGTTTTCCAGCTCGTTCCAAAGTTTTTGTGCAGCCAAAGCAAAAGGCACATAAGCTGTGCCTTCACCGTACGCATGGCGGATTAACCGCGTTTGTCCATGATGGGAACCATTGGTATGGGGTGGGTTAAAAGCATCTAGTAGCAAGACTTTTTTTCCAGCATTTGCTAGGTAAAAGCCTGCTGCTGCACCCATTGAGCCAGCACCAATGATTATTGTGTCATACATGATTTGCTACCGCCGATTTGTTTTCGATACGGGCTAGGAAGTTTTCCAATCTATCAAGGGATTGGGTAATCACTTCTTCGTTCATACAAAAACTAATGCGGATAAAGCCTTCAGCTTCAAAACAGATACCCGGTAGTAGAGCTACTTTTTCTTCTTTGACTAATCGCTCGCAGAATTCCCATGAGCTTAAGCCGTACTTCTTAATAGATGGGAAGATGTAGAAAGCTCCTTCGGGTTTGACTACTTCTAAGCCTAGGTCTAGCAGGCGATTGTAGATATAGTCGCGGCGTTCTTTGTAGGTAGCGACCATTTCCTGTGGATTGTAGTTAAGTGCGGTAATACCTGATGCTTGCACAAAGCTGTTGATGGCAGCTGTTGTGTATTGATGCACTTTGTCTGCTTGCTCAATCACTGCTTTACTAGCTGCGATATAGCCCAATCGCCAGCCTGTCATTGCGTAAGGTTTAGAAAAACTCTGACAGACAATCAACCAATCCCTGCTCTTACGAATAGCTGAGATAGCAGGTACTGCTTCTTCAAAATAGATTTGATTGTAGCACTCGTCAGAAACGATAAAGAACTCATACTGCACCGCCAAGTCGGCGATGATTTGGATGGATTCTTGGTTTAAGATAGTGCCTGTCGGGTTATTCGGTGAGTTAATCACAATTGCCTTAGTTTTCGGTGTGATAACTGCTTCAAGGCTTTCTCTAGTAACTTGGAAATCATTGGCTGAGATATCTACAAGGATAGACTTAGCTCCGAGCAGGCTAGCAGTTTTTTGATATTGGGGATAGACTGGTGTTAGCAGGATAACTTCGTCTTGTGGATTAAGTATGGTCGTCAAAGCAATGCTGAGAGCCTCACTGGCACCTGAAGTTACGAGGATTTCATCTACGCTATATTCTGCTTGGTTCAAACGCTTTTCAAAAGCAGAGATTTCTTGACGCAAGTCCAAGCTGCCCGGTGTCAGACTGTACTTGGTCTTGCCCTTTTGAATGGCTGAAATAGCCGCGTCTTTAATCTCTTGCGGTGTCTCAAAAGCAGGCTCGCCAATGGTTAGGAAAAGCTCTGCTCCTAGTTGTCTAGCTTGGGTGTTGAATTTATCAAGAAGAATACTCTCCAGTTGAGATAGATTTTGATTGAATGTTTTGCTCATTATTGCTAGCTCCCTTTGCGTTTTCATAGTGTCGCTGTAATACTTGTGCTGAAATTTCCAGCTTGTTTTGCTCCTTGTCTAAAAGTGGCAGTTGCCAAACTTTTTGAACTCCATTTTTGCCAATGGTTGCTAGTACGCCGATATAGATATCTTTCAAGCCATATTCGCCATTTAAATAAGCTGAAACTGGCAAAGTCACTCCCTCGTCATTCAAAACTGCCCAAATCAAACGAGCAGCCACATTGGCAATGCCATACGAAGTTTCTTTCTTACTATAATATACCTCATAAGCTGCCTGAATAATCTCTTGGTCCAGTTCTTCCCAGTCCAGATTTGGATTGGTTTTGGTAATTTCTTGACCGTCAATAGTCACTGTTGACCATGCTCCAAAGGCTGAATGCCCGTGCTCGCCTAGGACATAACCATCTACTGAATTGATTGGAACATTGAATTTACCTGACAAGATACTCTTGAGGCGTGCAGTTTCTAGCAAGGTACCTGTACCGAATACTTGATTGGTTGGCAAACCTGAAACTTCTTGAATGATACGTGAGATGATATCCACTGGATTGGTAATGACGATATAAATACCGTTAAATCCTGCATCTTTTGCTTGTTGAGCAACTTTTACTGATTCTTCTTTGTTGATAGTCAACAAGTTCAAGCGGTCTGCTGTGTCGCCGAATTGTGCTTTTTGCGACTCCAGTGCAACAACAATAATGTCCGCATCTTTTGTATCCTGATAGTTTGCTGCAAAAACCTTTTGCTCAGGATTGGCTGTATGTGGCAAGGAGTGCTGTAAATCCAGCACCTCGCCATAAAGTTTTTCCTCTCTTAAATCAATGATGCCAATCTCGTCACCTAGCCCGCGCACAATCAAACTATGCGCCAAAGCTGTACCAACATGACCTGCACCTACAATAATAATCTTGCTCATAAATTTTCCTCGCTTATATTCTTAATAGTCAAACACTGGGAATTGCGTGTTGTCAAATACTTCTAAAATCAATTCAGCTACTTCGCGTGTCTGGAAAGCATCAACTACTGCTTGGAAAGCTGGGTTGTTGGCATTTTCAGAGCGAGTTGCAATAACGTTGACAAATGGTGATTCCAAATCTACTGGCTCTAAGAAGATAGAGTCTGTATTTGGATGAATGCCTGCTTCTAATGCCAAAACGCCGTTGATAACTGCGATATCCACATCTTGAAGGCTACGAGCCAACTGTTGAGCTTCAAGTTCAACAATGTTGATGTTGTGCGGGTTGTCAATGATGTCTTGAATCGCAGGCTGCCATCCAGCTGCTGGGTCAACCGTAATCAAACCAGCAGATTGTAACAAGAGCAAACCACGTCCACCGTTTGTTGGGTCATTTGCAATTGATACAGTTGCACCATCTGGCAAGTCCGCCAAATCTTCAATACGGTCTGAGAAGATACCCATTGGCATAATGATTGTGTTACCAATCGGCACTAAGTCTTCATTGTTTTCTAGGTTGAAGTTATCCAAGAAACTGATAGTCTGGAAGGCGTTCAAGTCGATATCGCCATGTGCTAAAGCTGTATTTGGTGTAACCCAATCGGTAAATTGTACTAATTCTAAATTAATGCCTTCTTCAGCTAAATTGTCGCGAACCAATTCCCAATGGGTAATATTTGCTGCGGTCAAACCAATGCTTACTGTTGTTGTTTCTTCTGCTGCTCCTGCGGCTCCTGAGCCACAAGCTGCTAATACTCCAAGTGCTGCTACTGCTAATCCTAATCCTAATACTTTTTTAAATGATTTCATGCTATGTTCCTCCATTATTTGTTGTTGAGTATTCCCTACGCGTCCGTACATCGCCACTCAAAAGAAAAAGCCCTAAGCACATACTTATCGTATATGCTTAGGGCGAAATCCGCGTTACCACCTAAATTTGTCTCATTCTCACGAAAAAGACCTCATGAAGTTTCTTTCAACTTCGGCTATAACAGTGCCACTGTCTTAGGTTTACGATAATGCTTACCTAAGAATTTGCTCCAATTCCATCTTCCAAAGTTTCCGTTGTATCTTCTCACCAGCCAGATACTCTCTTGAAACATTCACTTTGTACTCAAATTTTCTTCGCACTTATTTTTAACTTGTTTCTAAGTATAGAGTCTTTAGAAAATTTTGTAAATAGAAATCGAGAAGTTTTTGATATAGAAATTACCTATATCAAAAACTTACATAAAAAATAGCCAGAAAACCTCTATTTCAAAAGGTTTCCTAGCTGTTTTCATTTTTTGCTTTTAGCTAACGATTTGTGCAACTTTTTCTTGTGCCTTGAGCGCTGCCATAGTCATATAGTTATATGGTGCGTTGAAATGTGGCAAGAAGAACAAATCCAACAAGGCAAGTTTATCAATGGTTACTTGTTCTTGAATAGCTAATGAGAACATATTAATGTTCCCAGCAATAATCTCACTTGTTGAAGACATTTGTGCGCCAACAATTCTGCGACTTGATTTTTCGTAAACTACACGGATTTTCACTTGATCATTGTCTTTGATAAACCATGATTTTTGTTGACCTGTGTAGTCGCTGTATGCCACTTCCATGCCTGCTTTTTCTGCCGCTTTGACACTTAATCCAGTCGAAGTCAGATTTTGCTCCCAGATAGCAATTCCGTTTGAGCCTTGAACACCAATTCCTTCAAGTGTATTTCCCGCAATATTGTGTCCTGCAACAATTCCTGTGCGTACTGCATTTGAGGCAAGTGCAATATAGCTCGTGTCATTCAAGGCATTGGAATAAACGCTGGCACAATCGCCAACTGCATAAACATCCTCGTCACTTGTTTGCTGGTGATTATCGACCAAATAAGCGCCATTTGGCAAAGTTTCCAGATGATGAGCACCTAAATCACTCAAAGCAGTAAAGCCAATCGCATTGATAACCATATCTACTTGGTAGCTTCCCTTATTGGTTACTAGCTGCGATACACGCTCATTATTGCCTTGGAACTCTTGGACTAGCTCGTTAAAATGAAGTTCGATACCGTGATTGGCAAGATTTTCATCCATATCTGCTGCAAATTCTGGGTCATAATAAGATGCAAGTGAAGTTTCTTCTGCATCAAATAACAGAACTTCCTTGCCTCGACGCTTAGCTGCTTCAGCGATTTCTGTGCCGATATAGCCAGCACCGATAACAGCGATACGATTGATCGCAGGATTGTCAAAGGCTGCATCCACTGCTTGTCCTTCTTGGAAAAGCTTGAGATAGTGAATGCCATCCAAATCCTTGCCCGGAATATTGGGAATAATCGGCTTAGAACCTGTTGCTAGGACTAATTTATCATAGCTTTCGCTGATGTTTTGTCCGGCATTATCAAGTGCATGAACGATTTTTTGCTCAAAATCAATCCATTCAACCTGTGTTTCCAGCATGATTTTGGCCCCTTTTTGAGCAAAATCTTCTGGTTTGGTATAAAAGAGTTGTGAGCTGTCTTCTATTTGACGACCAACCCAAATGGCTGTGCCACAACCTAGATAAGACATATTGCTATTGCGATCCATCATGACAACCTCATTGCCAGCATAATGGTCAAGTAACGTATTTGCCACCGCAATCCCTGCGTGGTTCGTTCCAATAATTAGAACTTTCATTGTAAAATCCCCCTTTTCATTAGGTGGTGAAACGAGCGTTTAACAATGAGTGTATTTCTCAAAGGTGACGGTTCTGTGCCTGCCCTTTGGCGCAGGTTCTCAGCTTTGAGAAATTCAGCTCATTGTTGCTCGTTGAACCCCGTTTCTTGTTACCAAAAATTTTGGTACGAGAAATAGTTTAACAAATCACAAATAATAAAACAAAGAAAAACTATTGTAAAATTTTCACAAAAAAACTGAGACACTAGGCCTCAGTTTGCACTTTATTATTTTCAAATACACTATAAACCGCCTCGAAACCTTTTGGGTTCATGCGTTTTAGGAGCTCCCGAGATTTTTTCGTTGGATAATAATGGAAGGTATAAGCCATAAAATGTGCTGCTACCATTCCTCGAAACTGGGTAAATCCTTCATTTTTTGCAGCATCTACGTGCGTATCCGGAATTTTTAAAATGGATGGAACGTGTTTGTAGTTGCCAATTAAGAGCGATGGAACGGCATCTTTGTCGTTGACGATATTCTTAATCATTGCCTTTTCCATGATATATTCAGTAAAGGCGTGATTGCCGACTTTTGGCGAGCCGAAGGTAATGACTTCGATTTGTTCTTTGGCAAATCCTAAGTCAGCTACTTGGGCTGCCAAAATCTGCGCCATTGCGCCACCTTTGCTGTGTCCTGTAAGAAAAACCTTGCCGTTGGGTGTTGAATTTCTAAAGGAGATAAGCTCTTTGGTCAGACTTTCCAAAAGATTGTTTGCTGCGTCGTAAAAACCAGAATGTACCAGTGGATTTTTGCGATTTTTCACTCGATTATACATTGAGCTAAAGACATTGCCAGATTTTCCGCTAGCTAGTGGTACCAATAATGTGCCTAAGTTGTTCAGCCAATCGTTTGGGTTATCTGTAAAACCAATAGTTCCGCGGCAAACAATGAGCAGGGTGTCATCACGCAAGCGTGCACTCATGGCATAATCCGCTCCTTTTGCGTGTTCTTTTAGGCGGGTCAAACGCTCGCGTCCGTATACCAATTTCCCTAGTTTGTGTGCAATCCCAGATTCGCAGCACAAACGCCATGCCATACTTTCTTCCAAATTCTCACACTTCTCTTTCGCCTTAAGTTTTTAATTCAAGCAAGATGTATCATAAACCTTTGCAATCGACATTTCTAGCAACTTGCTCATATATTTTTATTTGTATTCTTTTTGTAATAATCGCTTACATTTTTGCGCTACACATCGGGTTGTAGCAGAAGTCTGTAGCCTATTCCTAAGACGAACATTCCCGCAGCGTTTTTGGCGTGAATGAATTACTTAGAGTTAGCGATTTATCGCTTACTCTAAGTTTGAGGCTCACGAGGAATGGAATTCGGGGCGTTTTTCCCCGAAGTCGCTTCCGTCCAGCTGCTCTAATGTTCGTCTTAGGAATAGGCGGAAGACTTCTGCTACAACCCGTTGCTGACCTAGCATTTAAGACCATTTTCTAGCCAAAGAAAATCCCGGCTATGCTCATTAGGACTAATGAGATAATCATGGAAAAGCTGCCTGATAATCCGGCTACTCCTTTGTCTGAGCCGAATTCGATAGCGTTTATCATTCCTAAATTTGCAATAGGACTGAGCAATATCAGCACCAAGACTTGTTTAACGAAGATATCCATTGGGATAAATAGGTAAATCACTGCTGATAAAAGGATAGCTATGCCGTATTTAGCGATTAATAAACGCTTGACTGTTGCTTTTCCTTCGTCGTGCAATTCCAAATTCATGAATAAACCAATCATAAACATAGACAAAAATGAGTTAGCACTAGCGAAAAATCTTAATGGAGTTAAGATAACCTCTGGGATTGATACTTGTATTGCTGCTAATAAAAACATGAATAAATAGGTAGTAAAGGGCGGATTTTTCAATAATCTGCGAAAAACATCTGCCATAGGTGGTGTTTTTCCTTTTTGATTGGTCAAGTTATCCACAATAGCAATCGTTCCACCGGATACCATAAAGGCGTTGCCCATATCAAACATCCCCAAAAGCGGAATGGCGTGGGGGATAATGGTCCCGACAAAGGGAATGGCGAAATTCCCGATATTAAAACCACCCAGCATGAACATATAAATTCCTTGTTCCTCACGAGATTTATTTCTACCGAGTAATTGCCCGCAGAAAATCAGGATAAGATTAAGCAGAATCCCAACACCTGCAAGAATAAACAATAGCGAACTAAGGCGCGTATGATTGACACCAACAATTATTGTTGCTGGTAACGTGAAATAGAGAATTACTTTGGTTAAAACTTGTCCGTCTTCTTGTTTGAACAATCCTTTTTGTTTGAGGAAGTTTGCTAACAAGATAGTAAGCAAAAAACTAGCTGAATTGGCAAAAATATCTGTCATTAATCTTTTCTCTCTTCTTTAATATAGTAGTAAAAATATCAACAAACCTGCTAGAAGCACTTGAAAGGCAAGGGTTGCCAGTCCAAATATCATCATTTTTCTACCAGCCTTGAAGAAAACAATCAGATTTAAACGCAGCCCGATTGCAGCTAGCGCGGTCGTTTCAAACCATGTGCGGATAAAACGAATGGTTGAAGTGGCAAATGTTGGGATGGTAACAAATGAATTTACTACACACAAAACCAAAAATCCAATAACAAACCACGGCATGAGGCTGCTTTTTTTGATGGCTTTTTTGCTAGCTCCAGCAACTTTCTCTCTGGTTGCCCCAAAGTAGATGACAATCAAGAACAAGAACAAAATGCGGATAATCTTGAACAAGGTCGCATAGGTATTCACTTGGCTGTTTACCATAGCAGAGGCGGCTACAACTTGACCGACAGATTGAACTGTCCCGCCAATCAAGGCACCACGCAAATAATTATCGCCAGAAAACAGCCAGCCGCTAATAGCTGGCAATAAAAACATCAGCAAGGTACCCATCAAACTAACAATAGTGATACTCACTCCGCGGTCTTTCACTTCCGCATCAACAACAGGTTCCACTGCAACAATGGCTGATGAGCCACAAACGGCATTTCCTGCAGCTAGCATTTTTGCAACAGGTGCTGAAAAGCCTAATCGTTTGGCCAAAATTAAAACAAAAGCAATGGTCGCAACCATCTGTAAAATAATAAAGACAATTCCTCTAATATGTAAGTCTTGCAAGGTCTGGAAGGTCACAGATGTTCCTAAGAGCATAACCGAAAGCTCCAACAAGCGTTTTTCCGACCAACCTGTACCTTTTTCTAAAACAGGCTGATGAAAATATAAATTACCTAAAATAATTCCCAGCGCAATAGCAACTGTACCTGCACCGATTGTTCTAAATATGTATAAATTCAAAAAATAACTGACAATGGCAACTGCCAAACTTAGTAAAAATCCCGGTAATTCTTTTTTTCCTAGCATATTCTTCTCCCAAATTTTAGTCATACTTCTAAAGAATACTCTAATTCTCCATTGATTTCAATAGTTTATTTATCATAAAAAGCGTGCAAATCTTTGAAAGACTTGCACGCTTGATTGTTTATGGATTAAAGTTTGTAATCGTAAGAAGTAACAATAATCTGTTTCAACTCGCTAATCAATGGTTGGACTGGGTTAGCAGTAGTACATTGGTCTTCGTAAGCTTTTTCTGCTAGGTGGTCCACATCTTTTTCAAGTTGTGCTTTTGTAACACCTTGTGCTTTGAAGCTCATGTCGATGCCGCAAGCTTTACCTAATTCGTACACTGCTTTGACTAGGCTTGCTACCAATTCTTCGGTAGTGTTGCCTGCAAATCCCATAAATCTAGCAATATCAGCATAGTCTTTGTCTGCTTTGTAGAACTCATATTTAGGGAACATTGCGTGTTTGCTAGGGTTTTTTGCATTGTAAGCAATTACGTTTGGCAATAGGATTGCGTTTGTACGTCCGTGAGGAACTCCCCATTCACCGCCGACTTTGTGGGCGATTGAGTGAGTTATGCCTAGGAAAGCATTGGCAAATGCCATACCAGCGATAGTTGATGCATTGTGCATTGCTTCGCGTGCGTCAAAGTCTGCTGTTTTTACAGATTTTTCAAGGTTTTCAAATACCAATTTGATGGCTTGTAGTGACAATCCGCGAGTGTAATCACTTGCCATTACTGACACATAAGACTCGATTGCGTGTGTCAATACGTCCATACCAGTATCAGCAGTTACGCTTGCTGGAACAGTCATAACGAATTGTGGGTCAACGATTGCCACGTCAGGTGTCAACGCGTAGTCAGCCAATGGGTATTTAGTATGGTCATCAGAATCTGTAATAACCGCAAATGGTGTTACTTCAGAACCTGTACCTGATGTTGTTGGGATACATACAAATTGCGTTTTTTGTGCTTTTGCAATCTTGTAAGTACGTTTACGGATATCCAAGAATTTTTGTTTGGCACCAAAGAAGTTGGTTTCTGGGTGTTCGTAGAACATCCACATTGCTTTTGCAGCGTCCATTGCAGAACCGCCACCAAGAGCGATGATTGTGTCTGGCTCAAAGTTGACAAACATTTCCAAACCTTTGTAAACAGTGTTTGTAGAAGGGTTAGGCTCAACATCTGAGAAGACTTCTACTTTGACATCGTTTTTGCGTTTAGCCAATTCTTTTCTTACCAAATCAGCAAAGCCAAATTGCACCATACCCGGATCGCAGACAAGCATTACGCGTTCTACGTTTTCCATTTTTTGTAGGTATTGTAGAGAGTTCTTTTCAAAGAATACTTTTGGTGGTAATTTGAACCATTGCATATTTTTTCTCCGTTTAGCCAAAGTTTTTACGTTAATCAAGTTTACAGCAGAAACGTTTCTAGAAACAGAGTTTTTACCGTAAGAACCGCAACCAAGTGTCAATGAAGGAATCATTTCATTGTAGATATCACCAATACCGCCCTCAGCAGATGGAGTGTTTACCAATACACGACAAGCTTTCATGCGAATACCGTATTCAAGCGCCATGTCATCATCTTCAGTGTGGATAACCGCAGTATGTCCAAGTCCGCCTAATTCAAGCATTGCTTGAGCTAAGTCAAAACCATGTTCAGTGCTTTCAGATTTAATCATCGCCAAGACTGGAGAAAGTTTTTCGCGTGACAATGGATATTGCTCGCCAACTCCGTCTAATTCAGCGATAAGGATTTTCGTGCCAGCAGGTACTTTGATACCAGCCAATTCAGCAATTTTCACAGCAGGCATACCAACGATTGATGGGTTTACAGCATATTTGCCTTCGTTCATTACTGCATCTTCTAGTTTACCAAGTTCTTTCTTAGGAACGATGTAGCATTGGTTTTTGGTAAATTCAGCTTTTACTTCGTCGTAGATTTCTTTATCAACAATCACTGCTTGCTCAGATGCACAAATCATACCGTTATCGAATGATTTAGAGATGATTAAGTCATTTACTGCACGTTTAACTTTGGCTGTTTTGTTGATGTATGAAGGTACGTTACCCGGTCCAACACCTAGAGCTGGTTTACCAGTTGAGTAAGCTGCTTTAACCATTGCCGCACCACCAGTTGCAAGAACTGTAGCAATCTTCGGATGGTTCATCAAAAGGTTGGTTGCTTCGATAGATGGTTGTTCAACCCATTGGATACAGTTTTCAGGAGCACCTGCTTTGATTGCCGCATCGCGAACAACTCTTGCTGCTTCTGCTGAACATTTTTGAGCAGATGGATGGAATGCAAAAACGATTGGGTTACGAGTTTTCATTGCGATAAGTGATTTAAAGATAGTTGTAGATGTTGGGTTGGTTGTTGGTGTTACCCCACAAACTACGCCAACTGGTTCAGCGATAGAAATTAGACCTTTTTGTTCGTCTTCTTCGATTACGCCGACAGTTTTGTCATTTTTAATACTATTCCAGATGTACTCAGAAGCGTACATGTTTTTGATTGCTTTATCTTCATAGATACCGCGACCTGTTTCTTCAACAGCCATTTTCGCTAAAGGCATGTGCTCGTTAAGTGCTGCCATCGCCATTTCGTGAACGATTGTATCTACTTGCTCTTGTGTGAAGCTTTCCATAGTTTTTAACGCTTGAGTTGCGTTGTCAGCAAGCAAATCAATAGTTGCTGCTACATCGACTGTTTGAGTTTTTTCGACTTGTTTTGTCATTTGAAATCTCCTTTTGTATATGTGCGAAATCCTTTCGCAATCTTATTTAAACGTTGCTGCAAAATGTTCGTTCAACATTTCACAGTTATTACAGTGATAAATATACTACATATTTTTTCACTTGTAAACTGTTTTTGTGAATTATTTTTCACTCTTTCTTTTGATACTCTCATATATTTTGTGAATTTTCATTATTTTACCATTTTCGACCTTAAAGTTTCAGTGTTTATACTCGAACCTTGTTAAAAAATTAATTTGTTTTCATCAAAAAAAACAGTTCGGAAATATTTCCAAACTGTTTCATCTTTAATTGTCTTGATTTGAAAAATCGTCTTCTTGCTCAGGAGCGTCTTCAACAATTGTTTCTTCTTGAGCTGGTTCTTCTTCCATGTTTGACACAGCTGGTTTTACTGATTTGATTGCTGATTTTTCAAAAACAAGAAATACGCCTTCACAGTCCAAAGTGATTGTTCCTTTGGCTACATCTTCTTCATGGAAAGTTCCGTGAAGTCCACCGATTGTGATAATCTCATCACCGGGTTGGATAGCGTTAAGGGAATTTTGGCGGTCTGCCTGTGCTTGTTTTTGTTTGCGGCTTGTCATAAACATCATTCCACCTACTACAAGCAGCATTACTAACATCATTGGATTCATTATTAAAATCTCTCTTTCTTTATAGTTACTTTTCTAGTTTATCAAATTTTTGACTATTTCACAATAGGATTAAAAAGCACGAGCATTTGCTTTGTTAAATCCATATTCTTCAAAGAAAGCATCTCTGAATTCCAATAGATTGTCGTTCATGATAGCTGTACGGACATCTTGCATAAGATGAATAAGGAAATAAAGATTGTGGTAGCTTGTCAAACGAATACCAAAAGTTTCGTCACATTTAATCAAATGGCGAATGTAGGCACGCGTGTAGTTTTTACAGACATAGCAATCACACTTAGGGTCAAGCGGACGGAAGTCTTCGGCATATTGGGCGTTTTTCACGACCAAACGACCGCCGTGGGTCATACAAGTACCATTGCGGGCAATGCGGGTCGGCAAGACGCAGTCAAACATATCCACGCCTCGAATAACACCATCAATCAAGGAATCCGCTGCACCAACGCCCATGAGGTAACGCGGTTTTTCTTCTGGTAACAAATGTGTAGTATAGTCCAGTACCTTGTTCATTTCTTCTTTGGTTTCGCCAACAGAAACTCCCCCGATAGAATAGCCCGGAAAGTCCATAGATACCAAGTCCTGCGCACTTTGACGGCGCAAATCTTCATAACCAGCACCTTGAACAATCCCGAACAAACCTTGCCTTGCTGGGTTTTCGTGTGCTTTCAAGCCACGTTCAGCCCAACGAGAAGTACGTGCGACCGATTTTTTCACATAATCATGCGTTTCATCAAATGGCGGACACTCATCAAAACTCATCATGATGTCTGAGCCTAGATTATTTTGGATTTGAATAGCTTTTTCAGGAGATAGGAAGAGCTTCGAGCCATTCAAATGATGACGAAAATGTACGCCTTCTTCCTCAATCTTGCGCATATCTGACAAAGAAAATACCTGAAAACCGCCACTATCCGTCAAAATCGGTTGGTCCCAGTTCATAAACTTGTGCAAGCCACCAGCTTTTTTAACCAATTCATCGCCCGGACGAAGCCATAAATGATAAGTATTAGACAAAATTATCCCCGCACCCATTTCTTTGAGGTCTTCTGGGCTCATAGTTTTTACAGTCGCTAGTGTACCAACCGGCATAAACATAGGGGTAGGAAAAGTGCCGTGCGGAGTAATAATCTCGCCCAAACGTGCACCTGTGTGTTTTTCTTTTTTGATTAATCGGTATTTAATTGCGTGTTCGCTCATTGTTTTTCCTCTTTTCGTTTCTATAGTAGAAAACTCTAGGTATTATACAAACATTCACGGTTTTTCACAAGTTTTTTGTTGGTTTCCTAACCTTTACTTCATTTATTCAACTGCCTTTTCCTGCCACAAGGGAAGCGTGATTAGCTCGTAGTACATGGGTGAAAGGGTGGTTATCGTCACACCTAGTAGTCGAATGCCTTTTTCAGTTTCAAAGCTTTCTTCAAATAAGTTCTTTGCGTGCTGATAGATTTCTGCGGATTTATGAACATTGTCTGGTAGGGTTACGCGTTTGGTGATGGTTGAAAAATCGCCATAGCGTACCTTTAGAACCACTGTCCTGCCATGCTTTTTGACTTTTATCAGGCTATTTTCGACCATTTGGCTTAGATGGCGTAGCTCTTTTTGGATTTCGTCTTCTCGGGTCAACAGTGTGCCAAAGGTTCGCTCCTTGCCGACGGACTTTCTATCCCAAGAAACTGCAACAGGCGAATTGTGAATGCCTCGAACCTTGCGATAGAGCGAATAACCCATCGAGCCAAACTTGCGGATAAGCTCCATTTCGCCTTTTTCATAGAGGTCAGCTCCTGTGAAAATTCCTAACTCGTGCATCTTGATAACGGACTTTTTGCCTACACCGTGAAATTTTTCAATGGGTAGCTGCTTGAGAAAATCCACCGCTCCTTCAGGTGTAATAACTGTCATACCAGCTGGCTTGCGGTAATCACTGGCGACTTTTGCCAGAAATTTATTGTAAGAAACTCCAGCTGAGCAGGTCAGACCGGTCGTTTCATAGATGTCTTTTTGGATAGAACGAGCAATCTCAATCGCTGATGTTGTGCCAATCTTGTTGTTGGTTACGTCCAAATACGCCTCATCAATAGACATGGGCTGAGTAATGTCGGTGTATTTATGGAATATTTCTTTAATTTGTGTGGAAATTTCGACATACAAGCGGTAATTTCCCGGTACAAAAACTGCTTGTGGGCAGAGATTGTATGCTTCTTGTGAGCTCATTGCTGAGTGGATGCCGTACTTTCTTGCCTCGTAATTGCAGGTGGACACCACTCCTTTGCCGCCTGTTTCTTTGGGATGTCGGGCGATTACGACTGGTTTTCCGCGCAAGGCTGGATTTTCACGCTCCTCAACTGCAGCAAAAAAAGCGTCCATGTCGATGTGGATAATTTTTCGTGTTGTATCATTGATAAGAGGAAAACTCAACTCGCCCATAAAAACGCTCCTTTGCTTTTATGGGTATTATAGCATAGAATTGTTCGATTTAAAATGTAAAATGTGATTTGTGCTGAAAATATTTGCTGAGTTAGTTTCAGTATCGAGACTAAGAAGACTGCCCCAATAATCTTTCAGCCACTTCAAAACATCATCGTTAAGACAGCAGGACGCAAGCGAGCCTCAAACTTAGAGTAAACGGCAAAGCCGTCAACTCTAAGTAATTCTTTCGCGCCTAATCGGCTGTGTCAACATTGGTGTTTTGAAGTGGTGTACAGATTATTGGGTCAGCCTTGATTTGTTTACGCCTTATCGGTGGCACTGATGTTCATCTTGTAAATAGGCGGAAGACTTCTGCATATTTTTATATCTCATGCAAAAGTTCAAACATCTTCAACTGCGGCTTAGGAAAAACAGTAAATTCATGGTCTTCTTCTGCCAGCCATTTTTGGTTTTCTTCTAATTTTTCTTCCGTTACTAGAAATTCTTCTTTTGGAAATCCCGTGAATACCTGAATATGCCACTTGAGGTGTGAGAAGATGTGTGTAACTTCTCCACTTGATTTGGTGGCGAATACGTGATTTTCTAGCGCTTTTGGTTTAGCTAATTTTTCTAATTCAATGTTTTCATATTCTTCTTTTGTCAGTTCAAGCATTGGGAATGTCCACATATTTGCCAGTAGTCCTGTTGCTGAGCGTTTTTCTAGGTAATATTCTCCCTGAGCATTTTTTGCTGCAAAAGAGATGAAATACAAAGGTTTTTGCTTGGTTTTCTTTGATTTGACGGGGAAATTTAGCATTGTTCCTTTGGTGAAGCTTGCGCAATATTCTTTTATCGGGCATTCTTCGCACTTTGGAGAGGTTGGTGTGCAGATGCTTGAGCCTAAATCCATCAGAGCCTGATTGAAATCTCCGGGTGCCTCAAACGAGATAATCTCTCTCATGTACTTGTCAAAAACCTTTCTGGACGAGGCTTTGGCGATATCTGCATCAATCTCAAAGAGGCGCGAAACCACGCGCATGACATTTCCGTCAATGGCTGGCTCTGGCAAGTTAAAAGCAATGGAGGAAATGGCACCTGTTGTATATGGACCAATTCCTTTGAGTTTACTAATTTCCTCAGGTGTTTGTGGCATTTTTCCGCCGTAGTTTTCCACGATTTCCTGTGCTGCAATCTGCAAGTTCCTCGCCCGTGAATAATAGCCCAAACCCTCCCATATTTTCAGTAGTTCATCTTCATGGGCATTTGCTAAATCCTCAATGGTCGGGTATTTCTCCATAAAGCGATAAAAATAGCCAATAACCGTTTCCACCCGCGTTTGTTGAAGCATTATCTCGCTAATCCAGATACGATAGGGGTTCAAATCCGCTCGCCAAGGCAAATTGCGCAGATTTTTCCTGTACCATGTCAGAAAATCTTCTTGAAAACTTTCAATTTTTGCTTTTTCCCACTCACTCATCTTCCAGTTTTACCTCATCAATCGCCTTGTCTATCGCGTCTAAATCAAAGCCTTTTTTGTAAAGGGCTTGCTTGACCTTCATGTATTTTTTGTAGCCTTCTAAATTTCTGTGTTTGTGCCAGAGTTTTTCCGTTTCTTTTTGCAAAAGCTCGAATTGCTGTTCTTCGTCTTCTTCAAACTCTAGCTCATCCATTGCAAAATTTACGGAATTTGAGTAAAATCCTTTGTTCATCAAGCTCAAACGGATTTTCTGCAAGGCTTCACGGTGGCTTTTGTTGCTGTATTTCTTGGTTAATTTCTGCGCCAATTTGGCGCAAGCAAGGTCTTGTTCTTCTTGCGGAAATTCTTCCATCGCCACATCAATTATTTGGCTATCCATTCCTTTTTGTCTGAGCAAATGCTTTATCTGCTGGGGTCCTTTGTCGCTGGTGTTTTTTTGTGTGCGGACAAAAGATTGAGCAAAGTTCTCGTCATTGAGCAAATTCATCTCTTTTAAACGCTGGATGATTTTTGCGATATCTTGAATTTCTTTGTTTTTTAATTGAGTTCGTAGTTCATATTCCGAGCGCATTTGAAAACTTAGGTAACGCAGAGCAACTTGCAACCCAACTTGAAAATCAGCCTCTGTTTTTATTTTTTCCAGTTCTTTTTCATCTAATCGCGTTCCCTTCAGCAGACGAAATCTGACTAGGACATCTTCGTTTACTTTCAGCGTGGCATTGTCTGTAAATTTGATTATATAGTTTGAACTTTTGCCTTTGGTTATTTCTTTGATTTCTTTCATGGTGCTCCCCTTGTTAAAAACTTTTATCCATTATTCCTATCCGAGTTACTTGTCTGGTTTTCTGCTCTTAGGCTTCCCCATATAGCAGAAAACCTTACCCCAACAATTCGTATAAAACCTATTATAACAGTACACAAAAAAGTCCTCAAAAGTTTTTCAAAACTTTTGAGGCATATTTTTTCAATCGTAAACCTGAATAGCTAATTCATTTTCCAAATAGTCTTTTAGTCCATATTCCAAACCATTAGACAAATTGCGCAATGTCAATGAGGCTTCAATTCTTTTGTCTAAACTGCGCATTTTCCCTACTGATTTTCCGTCTTTTTCCAAATAAAGTGCGCCGTATTCATAACCTTCCAAGTCATATTTTTTCCACTCATCGTCCCAACGAGCAAAGAACAAATAAATACCACCAGCCTCAAGTAAAATATCTCCTTGACTTCGAATATCTATATACTCTTCACTTTCTTCTATCGGAGGTCTTCCTGATTCCAAACGCAACAGATTTCTTTTTTCAAGCACCTCTGGTATTTCGTTTTTGTACAAATCTTTTTCTTTCATAATACCGCCTAGACGTACAAAATCTACAACACCGCTAACTTCTCCTTGAAAGCTCTGTAACACTTCTAGTTTCCCGTAGGTAAAAGGGATAACCATATCCATCGGTGTTTCTTCATCGTTCGATGGAGAATCTGCTTTTTCCAATGAAACAACTCGAGCTAGAAAAATATGTGAGGATTCATTTTTCAATTCCATTGGGTTTTCTTTATCATAAGTCAAAGAAAAATCAAACTCACTTTTTTGTACATTATTCATATCTATCTCATCTAAATATGAATAATAGTTTATTGTTTGAATTTCTTGAGCTTGTGTTTTTTGAGGAGATTTCATGCTTTCTACTTTGTCAGTTGATTTTGAACAACCTGTTAAAATGAGCAAAAACGCTGCTATAAATATTGTTTTTTTCTTCATGCCATTCACCAATTCCATCCATAAATATCAATTAATTTATCGCTTGAACCTTTATCTACTCTAATATTTGCATCCAAAGCAAAGCATGGTTTCATAATACAAGAGTTATCATTGACAGTTATATGAGCAAGACCTAATGCATGTCCAATCTCATGTCTTGCAACAGTTCCATTTGTCATTACAGTGTTGCCTTTATACATCATATTTAATGTTACTTTCGACCAATGATAATTTATCTTTGGAGCTTCTCCATTTAATGATATAGGCCTATCAGAACCATCAAAATACTCTGCCCACCCAAGTAAACCTTTTCGCATTGTGTAAGAATAGAAATCAATCGCCGTTCCAGCATTATTTGATTGCTGATAATGATATAGTGGATTATCCCAACCGGTGTACATCCAACTGTTTACAGCGTTGAAGAATTAGATCCTTTCGCTCCGCAAAATGGAAACCAACATGTCCATCCAGCTTTAATCCGTTTTGATTCAGCGATAGTTAGTGTTCTCATAGTTTTACCTCCTTGTAAAAAGAACGATATAAATAATTTATGAAAAGCTTTTTTTGCACTTAAGATATCATCAGCACTCAAAAGCATAATCATCTAATCAATTTCCTTAGTATATTTCCATATTTTAAAATAAGAAATGCCGAAAATAGATAAAGAAATATAAAAAATGCAGTATTGTCATTTAGAAAATTTCTGGAATTGTTGAAATATTCTTCTACTGGAAACATTGCTATTATCCCAAAAGTTATCTTCTGAGAAATCACATTTGATAATAGAATGCTAACTGCAAAACACACAGGAGTAAGCATAAGGATTTCAAGTAAGAATTCTGAAGTGATAGTTTTACAACCGGTATTCAATTTAGCTTTAATAAATAATTTTTCTTCAAAAAGAATTATGAACTGGTTTATATTTATATTTAGGTAGAAATAAAGAAAAATTATCATGAACATAGACAAAATTGAAAGTCCTAATACAACCCCATTTATCATCGTAGTGAACATGACATCAACCTTGCTATTTTGGAGTTCATTTAATGAATAGTTTTCAATCTGGTTGTTTATGAAAATCAAAACATCAAGAAAGACTGAAAGAAGATTGAGCATGGAAAACAATATAGAAAAAAGTATTATTTGTAATATATCAAAGAACATATAAGCATGCCTATTTCTCCATCTAGTAAATAAAACTCTTCGAGATATATAGTAGGATTTCCTAATGAATATGTTCAATCAATTCTCCTCCAGATAGCTCTAAAACTCTCGTTGGATACTCTTTTAGATTCTGCAAATCATGAGTAGCAACAATCACAGGAATACCTTTTTTGGCAATAATCGAAAGTATTTCAAAAATCTTTTTTGAATTGTCAGGGTCAAGATTGGAAGTGGGCTCATCAGCTACTATCAGATAACTCTGTTGGGCTAAACACCTAGCGATTGCAACTCTTTGTTGCTCCCCACCAGATATAGTTTCAGGAAATTCATGAGCAATATTGAGAATTCCTATTTCTGACAAACTTTCATGTATCCGTTTTTTGATTTCTATTTTATCTAAATCTCCACGACACTCTAGTGGATAGGCGATATTTTCAGCTACAGTTAAATCTGCAATTAACTTATAGTCTTGGAATATTCGTCCTATTTTTCGTTTTACTCTATTTTTTTGAGCAGAGTTTTCAAATTCCATAACCTCTTTATTAATCAATAAACTTCCTTGAGATAGACAATCCTCTATCGCTAAGATACTTAGTAAAGTGCTTTTACCTTCTCCACTTTTACCTATGATGATAAGGAATTCACCTTTAGCGATTGATAAATTGATGTGAGTAAAAATACTTTCTCCTAGAATATTTTTGGAGGCATCAATCAATTTAATCATTCTCTCTCCTCTTGGCTAACAAAATACAAAACATTTGTTCTGCTTGCTAAAAGGATACCTGTTTATGAGGGGCTGGTAAAGGGAAAAAATGGTTACATCCACCATGAAAAGAAACGCTTTCATTTTCTTTTGTTCGAGACTATGCTATCATTCAAAAAAGGGGGATTAAAAAATGAAATATGCTAACTGGTTGAAAAAAATGCGGGTAAAACATGGCTTTACCCAAGAGGAAATCGCTGATTGTATAGGAGTTACGAGAAACACTGTCAGTAAGTACGAAAATGCAAGAGCAAGACCATCTAATGAAACGATAAAAAAATTGTTTGAAATTTACAAATGTAGTAATGAAGAAAAGTTAGATTATATTGACCCACCAACGAGACTTTCTGCTTAAGCAATGCCAAACAAAAAAACCTCTTGATAACTGTTTTTCAGCTATCAAGAGGCATTTTTATACTACTTGTTTTCTATTTCCCATATATTTCTTCAACCCAGTCACAAGTGCTGGCGCAAGCGAAACAAAGATAATCGCAAGCATAATCAATTCAAAATGCGCCTTAACAAATGGCAGTCCACCAAAGAAATAACCAGCAGTTGTCGCAATCAATATCCATGCAAATCCACCAAACAAGTTAAACCAGACGAATTTCTTATAAGGCATCATGCTTGTACCAGCAGTAAATGGTACAACCGTGCGGATAATTGGCATAAATCTTCCTAAGAAAATCGCAAAGGAGCCGTATTTTTCAAAGAAACCTTTTGCTTCGTCCAAATATTCAGGTTTCAAAAATTTAGTCAATTTTGGATGATTTGGCAGACTTTTCCCGAATCGTTTGCCTAGCTCATAATTGAGCGTGTTTGCTAGAAATCCAATAATCGTCAAGCTGACAATCAAGCCCACCAGCGAAAGTTTGCCCGGATACATGGCAACCATGCTACCTACAAAAAAGAGAATGCTATCGCCCGGTAAAAATGGGAACAAAACCAAACCAGTTTCCACAAAAATAATGCTACCCATCAATACATAAACCCAAATCTCGCTACCCGGCGTGCTTAAAAACTGGCTAATCAAATCGTTAAAAATACCAAAAACTGATGCTAAATACATGAAGTCCCTCCTTATTTTCCTTTGCAATTATACCCACTTTCACGAGCATTTCAAGAAAATAGGATTGAAAATAATAGAAACATAATATTTAATAACAGTTTCATTGCCACCTCATCAATATCATGGCAAGAGAAGTATGCTATAATCCAAGTGAACTACTCGCCACCTAAGAGGTGGGAGCTTCCTGCGTAATCCATAGAGTTTCACACTGCACTTCGTGCCGTGCCAGAGCTTAGGAAGTTGAGCAGGCTATCCTCGCAGTCCCTGCGATTTAGTTTGTTGTTAGGATGTAGCCTATTTAGCCAATATAGCCAATCCTTCTAGTTTGATATTGATTGCGGCATTGATGTCTCTATCGTGGAATGTACCACAATGCGAACACTGCCATTCACGAACATCAAG